>Ga0180007_10000822_pt1 | contig 47105 bp, 32 predicted proteins | sample MM_PC_MetaG_FD_121122 | JGI IMG/M metagenome (GOLD analysis project Ga0180007, IMG submission 121122) | Groundwater microbial communities from the Aspo Hard Rock Laboratory (HRL) deep subsurface site, Sweden - MM_PC_MetaG | ecosystem: Environmental > Aquatic > Deep subsurface > Groundwater... | reverse complement strand
CCGGAAGCGGGCCTCAAAGGGCGGATAATACAGTGTTTTTTTCAGCTCCCTGATCTGATCGATCTTCAGGGCGGTTGCCGTTCCCTGGGGCTCGATTTTCAGCAGGTCCGGATGGTTTCCGGACTTGTATTTCACACAGGACGGACAGTGCCCGCAGATATCTCCATTGACCGGAGTTGCGCAGTTGATCAGGGCGGCAAAGGCCAGGGCGCATGTTTTTTTGCCCACCCCTGCCGGGCCCCGGAACAGATAGGCATGACCTGTTTTTTGCCGCTGAAAGGAGCTGGTTAAAAACTGTTTGGCCTTGGGCTGGCCTATGATTGACTGGAAAGAAATAAGCATGGGGGAGAGAGAGTAAAATTGTTAACAGGAAGCCGACTCCTGTTATAGGTTGTCAAAGAGGCCCGGCTGTCTTACGTCCTGTTCCGCTGTTGTTTTTTTCTTTTTTGCCGGCATGGCTTCCTCTTCCCGGGCATGGGCGGTGTGGCCGGACAGAAACAGAAAACGCTCCAGGTTGCGCTGGTATTCGCTCCACTGGCATTGGTCCTCAGGGACCCGGGCGCTCAGCCGTTCCACATAATTGATTTTGGCGTCCAGATCGTCGAGGAAGTTGAGAACAAAGGCCTCGTGCAGCATGGGCAGGGTCGGGGCACCGAATTCATATCTGCCATGATGGCTGAGGATGAGATGTTTGATCTTCATGGCGGTATCGGCCGGGAACTCTTTGATCCCGCTGATTTTGTCCTGCACCATCTCCACCCCGATCACCATGTGCCCCATGAGTCTGCCTTGGTCGGAGTAATCAAAGAGGCTGGAGGTGACGGCAAGCTCCTCCACCTTGCCCACATCGTGCAGTATGGCGCCGGCCATGAGCAGTGAGCGGTTGATGGAAGGATACAGCTCGGCCACCTTGTCAGCCAGCCTTGCCACATGCAGGGTGTGTTCCAGCAGGCCGCCGAGATAGGCGTGGTGCATGCTTTTTGCAGCGGGCGCCTTTTTGAATTTTTCCAGAAAATCCTGGTCATGAAAAAATTTGACCAGCAGCTTTCTGATAAAGACATCATCAACACTTCTGGCAATACCCTCCAGTTCCGCCGCCATTTTTTCTATATCGCCGGAGGTTGAGGGAATAAACTGGGAAAGATCCACCTCGTCTTTGCCCACTCGTTGTACTTCGGTGATGATGAGCTGCAGATTGCCCTTGTAGCTCTGGGCCCGGCCGGAAATTGCCACGGCCTGCCCAGGGGTGCACTCCTGTTCCCAGCGTTCGGCGTCATCCCAGATGCGGCCGGTCAGTTCCCCGGTTTTATCCATTATTTTCAGAGTCAGGAAGGGCTTGCCCGCCCTGGTTTCGGCACGGGTCATCTCCTTGAGGAGAAAGATCCCTTCCACCTGCTGGCCATCCTGGATAGTATTGATGAAAATGGTGTTGTTCAAAACGCCAGTGTCTCCTGCCAGGCTTTTTTCAAGTCAGCCATGTTTTCCGCAATGACGCATTTGCCATTGAGACCGATGGCCGTAAACATAGGTTCCCGGGTCACAGTACCCACCCTGGTCCAGCCGGTATCAGCCATGGTCTTTTCAAAGGCCTCAGCCTTGTTTGGTGCGACGGTTACGACAAAACGGCTCTGGGACTCGGAAAAGAGCAGCACGTCATCGCGGTCAATTCCCTGGGCCGGGACTTTGCGCAGATCAATGTCAAGACCCAGGCCGCCGGCAAAACCGCTTTCCGCCAGGGCCACCCCAAGCCCGCCGTCCGAGCAGTCATGGCAGGAGGCCACCAGCCCCTGGGCAATGGCTTTTTCCAGACACTGGTAACGGGGCAGGGCATCGTTTTCCCGCACCTTGGGGACCGTGTTGCCGATGGCGCCATGACGCACGGCATATTCCGAGGCGCCGAGTTCAGCATAGGTGGCGCCCAGCACATAGACGATGTCGCCCGCCTTTTTGGCGTCCATGGTGACCGCTTTGCGGACGTCATTAATCTTGGCGACAACCGAAAAAAGCAGGGTCGGCGGAATGGAGATCTTGGTATTGCCCACCAGATAGTCGTTTTTCATGCTGTCCTTGCCGGAAATGCAGGGCACGCCATAGGCGCGGGCATAGTGGGCCAGGGCCTGGTTGGCCCGCACTAGCTGGGCCAGCTTGTAGTCGCCGTCCGGCGTTTTTTCCGACAGGATGGGGTCGCACCAGCAGAAATTATCGAGCCCGGCCATGACCGTAAGGCTTGCCCCGACGGCAAGCGCGTTGCGTATGGCCTCATCCATGCTGCAGGCCACCATGTGATAGGTGTCGATATCCGAATAGCGGGGGCAGATACCGTGGGAGATGACCAGACCGGCAAAGGAATCGAACACCGGCCGTATCACCGCCGCATCGCTCGGCCCGTCGTTGGCTGCGCCGGTGAGCGGTTTGATGATGCTGGCCCCCTGCACCTCATGGTCGTACTGGCGGACAACATACTCCTTGCTGCAGATATTGAGCCGCCCGAGCATCCCCTTTAATTCGGCGCCCAGGTCCGGTGTGGCGGGAAGCTGCGGTTCATCATAGGTTTTCTGCTCCCATCTGGCTACCATCTGCATGGGCGGCAGCCCTTCATGGACAAAATCCATATCGAGAAAGGCCACGGTCTTGCCCTGGTAGAGGCTGTTGAACTTGCCGGAATCCTTGAAGGCGCCGAGCGCCGTGGCCTCCACGTCCATTTTCCGGCACAGGGCCAGGAAATCGTCGAGCTTTTCCGGCTGGACGGCCAGGGTCATGCGTTCCTGGGCCTCGGACAGAAAGATCTCCCACGGCTGCAGGCCGGCATACTTCAGAGGGGCCTTGTCGAGATGGAGTTCAAAGCCGTTGGTGTCGCCCCCCATCTCTCCCACGGAGGAGGAAAGGCCGCCGGCGCCGTTGTCGGTGATGCAGCGGTACAGGCCGCGGTCCCGCGCCTTGAGCAGGCAGTCAAACATCTTTTTCTGGGTGATGGGGTCGCCGATCTGCACCGCCGTGGCCGGGGAGTCTTCGTTGAGCTCCTCGGAGGAAAAGGTGGCGCCGTGGATGCCGTCCTTGCCGATCCTGCCGCCGGTCATGACAATGATGTCACCGGTCATGGCCTTTTTCTCGTGGGACGGCTTGCCGTTGATGGTGGACGGCATGATGCCCACCGTGCCGCAGAAAACAAGGGGCTTGCCGGCATAGCGGTCGTCGAAATAGAGGGAGCCGTTGACCGTGGGGATGCCGCTCTTGTTGCCGCCGTGTTCAACACCTTCACGCACCCCCTCAAAAATGCGTTTCGGGTGCAGTAGGCGGGCCGGAATCGGCTTGTCGTAAAAGGGGGTGGCAAAACAGAACATGTTGGTGTTGCAGATGAGCTTTGCTCCCATGCCGGTGCCGAAGGGGTCCCGGTTGACGCCGACAATGCCGGTGAGCGCTCCGCCATAGGGGTCGAGGGCCGACGGGCTGTTGTGGGTTTCCACCTTGAAGACCACATTCCAGTTGTCGTCAAATTTGATGACCCCGGCATTGTCCTTGAACACGGACAGACACCAGTCGTTGTCGCCCATCTTTGCCCGGATATCGCTGGTCGGCTGGCGGATGTAGGTGTTGAAAAGGTTGGATATCTTTGATTTTTCCCCGGTTTGTCTGTCTTCATAATCAATGTTGCCGGAAAAAATCTTGTGCTTGCAGTGTTCCGACCAGGTCTGGGCCAGGGCCTCAAGCTCCACGTCGGTCACCTTTCTGCTCAGGCCATGGGCCTTGCGCTGGGCAATGATGTCCGGCCGGGCCAGATAATCACGGATGAGCTTCATTTCTTCCTGGGTAAGGGCAAGGACGCCCTCCTTGCTGATGCGCATCAGCTCCTCATCAGACACGTCAAGATCTATTTCCGCGACTTTCGCCTCGCTCGTGTCGACAACCTTGGGAGCAAAGGGTTTCAGGCCGCCCGACTTGACAAAATCCGCTTTTGACACGATGGTGAAGCGCTGAATCAGTTCGTTGGCCAAACCTTTCCCGGCGATGGTTTCAGCGTCATCTTTGGTGATGTTCCCGGAAATGAGGTACTGGCAGGAGGTATACACCGCCTCATCCCTGCTCAGTTTGCGGCCGATGAGCAGTTCCAGGGCCTGGGCCGATGTCCGGCCCTCGTTGTCGGTGACACCCGCCCGGAAACCGACCTCAATCAGCCAGTCAAAGTCAAGGTTCCAGGCCAGCGCCAGAGGCCCCAGCGAGTAATCCTGGGTGACCGGATCGCTGAACGGGCCGCTGGCCGTTGCCTGCAGCTCTTTTTGGCTGATGTCCGCCTCAACGGTAAAAACCTTGATGGTGCGGACCGCTTCCACCGGTATTTTCAGGTCGCCCCTGATTTTTTTTCTGATTTTTTCGCCGAACGAGTCGGTAAATACAGGTTTGATGCCAACCTGGATACGTGCCAGCATATGAGATACTCCGAGAAAATTTTCGGGAACTGCCAAAAAGGATTGAAAAAATCCTGATTTTTTAGAGATACCCTTGTGTTTTACGTGTTAAGATACAATCTGTTGATAACAGCAATCTGCTGCAATTTTTAAATCTAACATTTAACTCTTAAAACTTAAAACGTTTTTATGCAATATCTTGACAATGAAACCTATCTGCTGGACGTTTTGGTGCGTCAGGGACTCATGTCCACCGAGCAGCAGAAAATGGTTATCCTGAAAAAGGAACAGCAGCGTCAGGCCCTGATGCGCATCATCAGGGATCAGGAGCGGGAGCGGGGCAGAAAGCGCAAATATATACGGGAAGTTGATCTGGTGGATATCATTGTTTCCCTGAATCTGGAACTGCCGGGCCGGAAAAACGAATTTCTGACCGAGGAAATGATCATCCAGGCCGTTGCCACTGATCTGGGTCTGCCCTTTAAAAAGCTCGATCAACTTGAGCTTGATCTGGATGTCGTCACCAAGACCATACCCGAATCCTTTGCCTTGAAACATCTCCTGCTGCCCTTTGCCGTGAAGAACGGCGTGCTGGAAGTGGCCATCAATGAGCCGGAAAACCGCATCCTGCTTGAAGACATCGAGCGGGCCAACCAGATCAAGGTGCGGGCCCATCTCAGCACAAAATCCGACCTGAAAAAGATACTGGCCGAGTTTTTCGGCTTCAAGTCCTCCATTTCCGCGGCGGAAACCCACCTGGGCGGCCCCATGGTCGATCTGAGCAATCTGGAGCAGCTGGTCAAGATCTCCTCCTCCAAGGAAATCACCTCATCCGACCAGAATATCAAGACCGCGGTGGATCACCTGTTCAACTATGCCTTTGATGAGCGGGCCAGTGATATCCATATTGAACCGAAACGAGAGGTAAGCCGGGTCAGGCTGCGCATTGACGGGGTGCTCCACACCATTTACGATCTGCCCAAGGTGGTGCATCCGGCCATCATCTCCCGCATCAAGTTCCTCTCCCGGCTTGATATTGCCGAAAAGCGCCGGCCCCAGGACGGGCGCATCAAGGTTGACCGGGGCGGCAAGGAGGCGGAGATCAGGGTTTCAACCATTCCGGTGGCCTTTGGCGAAAAGGCGGTCATGCGTATCCTCAGTTCGGATATCATGTTCAAGGATATCAGGGAGATCGGCTTTTCGGAGAGGGACTATGCCGTCTATCAGCAGATGATGGATTCCCCCCATGGCATCATGCTGGTAACAGGCCCCACCGGCAGCGGCAAGTCAACCACCCTCTATTCCACCCTGCAGAATCTTGCCTCGCCGGAGGTCAATATCGTTACCGTGGAAGATCCGGTGGAAATGATCCATGAGGACTTCAACCAGATTTCCGTCCAGAACCAGATTGATGTCACCTTTGCCACCATTTTACGAAATATACTGCGTCAGGACCCGGATATTATTATGATCGGCGAGATCCGCGATCTGGAAACAGCCACCAATGCCATCCAGGCAGCCCTGACCGGTCACCTGGTGTTCTCCACCCTGCATACCAATGACGCGGTGTCGGCCATCACCCGCCTGATCGAGCTCGGCGTGCAGCCCTTTCTGGTCTGTTCCACCCTGCTCGGGGCCATGGCCCAGAGGCTGGTGCGGACCATATGCCCCCATTGTGCGGAAAGTTTTACCCTGCCCACCGCCGAGTTGAAAGGCTTCGGCTTTCCTCTGCCGGACCAGCCCCAGCTGACTTTGCGCAGAGGGCAAGGCTGCCGCAGGTGCAGGGGAACAGGGTTTATCGGCCGGTGCGGGATTTTTGAGATTTTTCCCATGTCCGAGCAGATTAAAAAACAGGTCAGCCTGGGGTCAAGCGCCGGCGACATCGCCAAGGTGGCAAGAAGAGAGGGCATGACCACCCTGAAAGAGGATGCATGGCACAAGGTGATGAAGGGAATCACCACCCATGAAGAGGCCATCCGGGTGACCGGATCTGCCGAATTGATATAAAGAGCAAAAGTAAAACAAAGCAGCATTATGATGTCAGGAAAAATAGTTGCAACCAACAAAAAGGCATACCATGAGTACCATGTTGAAACCGTCATGGAAGCCGGCATGGTGTTGCTGGGCTCGGAGGTGAAATCCCTGCGGGCCGGCCGGGCCAATCTGCGCGACGGCTATGTGAAGATCAAAAACGGCGAGATGTGGCTTCTCAACGTACATATCTCGCCCTATAAATTTGCCACCTATGACGCGCCGGATCCCATGCGCGAGAGAAAGCTGCTGCTCTCTGCCAGGGAAATCAAGAAACTCATCGGCAAGGTCCAGGAAAAAGGATTTGCTTTAATACCAATAAAGATTTATTTTAACAGTAAAGGGTTGGCAAAGCTCGGGTTTGGTCTGTGCAAAGGGAAAACCCTTTACGACAAGAGGCATTCCCTGAAGAAAAAAGAGGCCGACCGGGAGATGGACCGGCTGCGAAAAACGTACAAATAATTTTTCAACCAAAAACACAGAACTCAATCAAAATTCACACAGGGGGGCGAAACGGATTCGACGGGGATATATAAGCTCAAGCTGCATGTCGAGGTCTCTGACTGCTCGTTAAACGGTTAGAACTTTAAATATAGTCGCAGACGACTATGCATATGCTGTAGCAGCATAAATAAGCTACCGTTCCACCAACCCGTTCCTGCGGGGTTGATTGGAGCGACGACTAGCGGGATAGCTTTCGGGAGGAGCCTACTGGCCCGAAAAGCGAAACAAAAAGCGGGATAGCGCTGAAGGTTCCTGGTCCTGGTGGAACCCAGGCGCGATAAGCACTTAAGCAGGAATAAACATGTAGACGCTTGAAGGGGAGTATTTTCGGACGCGGGTTCGACTCCCGCCGCCTCCACCACCACCAAATTCAGTATCATCCGATACTGTCCAAAAAGGCCTGAGAAATCGGGCCTTTTTCTTTTTCTGTTGTCCTATAACATTCACCTTGGTATAGTGAAATCCGAAAGATTTGGGGGCTTTTTTGAAGATGAAAGGCCCCCAAAGTAAAATGGAAGCCCCCAAAATGGAGGAAAGCCCCATGCCTAAACGGATTGCGCCACTTACCGATACAAAAGTCAGAACGATCAAGCCGACGAAAAAGCCCCTAAAACTTTTCGATGGTGGGGGCCTTTTTCTTTTGGTCACCCCAACCGGCGGCAAGCTCTGGAATTTTAAATACCGTTTCGAGGGGAAAGAAAAGAAACTGGCGTTTGGCGGGTATCCTGATGTCTCTTTATTGGAGGCCAGACAGAAGCGCGACCAGGCGAGGGGCTTGCTGGCCAATGGTGTTGACCCCAGCGACACGAAGAAGGCGCAGAAGGCGGCAGGGGCACAAGAGACTGAAACTTTCGAGATCATAGCCCGTGAGTGGTACGCCAAGTTTTCCCCCTCCTGGGCTGTAAGCCATGCCAAGACAACCATCCGGCGGCTTGAGCTTTTCGTGTTCCCTTGGCTTGGCACTAAGGCGGTCAAATCCATCACTGCGCCTGAACTGTTGACCGCCCTGCGGCGGATTGAGGCGAAAGGGGCACTTGAAACGGCCCATAGGGTAAAACAGGTCTGCGGCCAGGTCTTCCGCTATGCCGTGGCCACCGGCAGGGCCGAGCGTGACCCGTCCGGCGACCTGCGCGGCGCTCTCCCCCCGACTTCTGTTAAGCACATGGCCACCATCACCGACCCGAAGGAAATCGCCGGCTTACTTCGCGCCATTGACGATTATCGGGGCAGTATGGTTACCCGTTGCGCCCTGCAACTGGCGCCATTGGTCTTTGTCCGGCCGGGTGAACTGCGACAGGCCGAGTGGTCAGAGTTCAATCTTGAGACGGCGGAATGGAGAATTCCGGCAGAGAAGATGAAAGCGGGCGTGCTGCACATCATCCCATTATCAAGGCAAGCTTTGGACGTACTGCAGGAGATTCGCCCCTTGACCGGGCATGGCCGGTATGTCTTCCCAAGCCCCCGAACAGACTCAAGACCAATGAGCAGCAACGCCATATTGGCGGCCCTGCGGCGTATGGGATTTGCCAAGGAGGAGATGAGCGGCCACGGATTCAGGAGCATGGCCAGCACCTTATTGAATGAACAGGGCTGGAACCGGGATGCCATTGAGCGGCAGCTTGCCCATGCAGAAAGAAACAGTGTGCGGGCTGCCTACAATTACGCCGAGTTCATGCCGGAACGCAAGAAAATGATGCAGGCCTGGGCCGACTACTTGGACGGGATCAAGGCCGGGGCCAAGATCATTCCGATCCGGGCGGCGGCTGGGTGAAGGCCGGTGTCTTTCCCAATTTGCACTGTTAACCCTGCGGACAGGGTGTCTGCGCGGTCATCATTCCACTGGTTTCGGAGCTGACTTCGCGGAAACCCTCTGATCATACCAATTGAACATCTCCGAGAAAAAGAATTTCCCAAAAGCAGTATCAGTCTCGGTCTTCGACATGAAGTTCAAAAATTCATCGGCGTTGCTGAGGAAGGCCTCTTTGATACTGTCTTGGAGCTTCAGTTTACGAAGGAACTCGATGCTGTTGGCTTTGAAGGCTGCCCGGAGGCCCTCATCCTCTTCTAGCTTTTGCTTGATTGCACCCACTACCCGGTCAGCTTCTTCAAAGGGAATCCCGAAATCTTTGTTCAGTTTTTGAATGATGAGCTTGATCTTTTCCTTATCGGCCTTACCGCCCCTGTAACCATCATCTGGAGGCAGCTCCAGAACGCCATCCTCGCCCTTCAAGGTGATGCGTCCGTTTTGCTCTTCCTGGACGCGATACTTGTCCATGTCGATCATCTCGATTACTTCCAGCGGCAGCGTCTGTCTTTCATACGGCAGTTGCCGCAGCAGCAGCTTGGCAAAGAGATAGAACTTTTCCAGGGCCGTGTCAGTGAAGGTCATGATCTGGCTGATGAAGCTGTATTGCTTCACATAGCGGGCGGTTCCCTTGCGGAACTTATCCTTTGCTTCGGCCTTCAGTTTTTCATAGTCCTTTGTCCCTTTGTGTTCTGCGGCCAAATTCTCGTAGCCGTTATCCACGATGCGTTGGAAGAAGGGTTGCAGCTTTTCTGACTTTACCTTCTTCACCACAAACAATTCCACAAACTCCACCACGTCCTCCGGCGTAAAGACGCCCATCTTTTCCAGCGTGTATTTGAGGTTGTAGATCTTGTTCGGGTCGGTCTCCCCCTCCAGTTCTGTGCGTTGGTAGTAGTCCTGGAACGATGCGAGGATGACCTCTTGTTCGTTCACAAAGTCAAGCACCATGGTATCCTGCTTGAGTGGCGGGAAGGTGCGGTTGAGGCGGCTCAGGGTCTGCACCGCTGCCACGCCGCCGAGCTTCTTGTCCACATACATGGTATGCAGCAGCGGCTGGTCGAAGCCGGTCTGGAATTTATTCGCCACCACCAGCAAGCGCTGGGCCGGATTTTTGAATGCCTCGGCAATGTCACCGGTGCCGGGAGGGTTCATACTCTCTTCGGTGTATTTCTGCTCGTTAATGGTCACCGTGCCAGAGAACGCCACCAGCACGCCAAAACTCAGATTCTGTTCGCGCACCACCTCATCCAACGCCTGCTTGTAAAGAACGGCATGAGCGCGAGAGTGGGTCACCACCATGGCCTTGGCTTGACCTGCTATCTTGTGGGCCGTGTTGCGGGTGAAATGGTCCACGATGATATAGGCTTTGCGTTTGATGGCGAACTCGTGTTGATCCACATATTGCAGCATCAGCCGCCGGGCCTTGAGCTTTTCCACCTCCTTTTCCCCCTCGGCCTTTTCTGTCTCAATCAGCTCGAAATAGGTCTTGTAGGTGGTATAACTCGCCAGCACATCAAGGATGAAGCCCTCGGCGATGGCCTGGCGCATGGTGTACTGATGAAAAGGCCGGAAACCCTTTTTTACGCTGGTATCCTTTACGCCGAACAGCTCCAGGGTCTTGTCCTTTGGGGTGGCGGTGAAGGCGAAGAACGACAGGTGCGGTAACTTCTGCCTGGCCTTCTGGATCTTCTCCAGTTCCGACTCGATTGGGTCGTCCGCTTCTCGTGACTCGTCGTCTTTCTTCAGAGCTTCTTTCAGTTGTTCGTCACTGGTCAACACCAAGTGCAGGTCTTTCACGCCTTCGCCGGTCTGTGAGCTGTGTGCCTCGTCCACCACCACGGCAAAACGCTTGCCCGGTATCTTTGCCAGCACGCCGACAAAGCCAAATTTTTGCAATGTGGTGATGATGATCTTGTCGCCGCGCTCCAAGGCCTTCACCAGTTGCTTGGTGTTACGGTCGATCTTCGCCACAGTGCCCTTGATCTTTTCGAACTGCTTGATGGTGGTCTGCAACTGCTTATCAAGTACCCGCCGGTCGGTAATGACCACGATGCTGTCGAACACCGGCTGCCCGTCCGCGCCGCAGAGATTGGCAAGCTGATGCGCCAGCCAGGCGATGCTGTTTGATTTGCCCGATCCGGCGCTGTGCTGAATGAGGTAATTGTGGCCGCTGCCGTTGGCCTTGGCATGCCCCAGCAGCTTGCGCACCACCAGCAGTTGATGAAAGCGCGGGAAGATGAATTTTTCCTTGCCCGTCTTCTCGTCACGCTCGAAGTGCAGATAGTTCTGAATCAAAAGCAGCATCGAATCAGCCCGCCAGATCCCCGGCTGGGCATCGCCGTCTTCGTCGATGAAATCGTCCCACAGGTAGCTGGAGGCAAAGCAGTCAGGAATGATCGGGTTGTGGGTATCGCGGTTAAAAGGCAAAAAGGCCGTGTCAGGCCCTGCCAACTTCGTCGTCATGTAGGCCGCGTCGTCATCCACCGCGAAATGAACCAGGCAGCGCCTCCAGAAAGGCTCGTTCTTGTCGCGTCGCCGATATTGAGCGATGGCATGCTGCACGTTTTGGCTGGTAAAATGGTTTTTCAGCTCCACCGACACAATCGGCAGGCCGTTCAGCAGGATCGCCACATCTATCGACTGGTCGGGCGTCTTGGTAGAAAAATGTACTTGGCGCATCGCCGCAAAACGGTTGCCTTCATAACGTGCTTGATGCTCCGGGTTGCCCTCGGCGGACGGGCGGAAATAGGCGAGCTGGAGATTGATGCCGCTGAAAGATACGCCGTTTCTCAGCACCTCCAGCGTGCCGCGTTTCTGGATCAAGGTGGTCACATGCCCGGCCAGCGCTTCGCGTGGTGCATCGGGGAATTGCTTATGAAGCTTGGCCAGCTCCTTGGGCTGGGTCGCCTTGACAAAGTGCCACAACTGTTCGACATCAAGCAGGGTGGACGCATCGAAGTGGCGGGCATCGCGAGCGGTGTACATGGGGCTTGTCGCCAGCGCCTCAAAAACCACATCCTCAAATTTGGCTTCGTTCAATCGGTCATGGGGGCGGGGCATGGTGGACCTCACAAATGTGTCACTTGCCATTGGCTTATTATGTTTCTTTTGCTAAACGAGAACGAGGATTAGCAAAAGAAAGTCTTTTGAAGTCAAACAGTTACAAGATGATGCTGGTTGTGATTATATGCTTTTTCATTGTTTTCATTGCTTATCGGAGGTCTCATTTAGCAAAACCCACTGCGAGAACCGGCGGCTGCCAGAGTTCCGAATCAGCTTTTGCCGGTGACTTAATTCATATAGAAGGTTATGGATCTTCATCAACTTCTGCTCGTGGCTAAGTACTTCCGGCAGTTTGTCCAGCAGCATCGCGTCAATATCCGCCCGCGTCACCGGCTGATGCTTGCGAATCAGTTCGACAATCATGTCCCGGTAATATTGGCTATCAAAACCCCTGTCACGAATGTGCTTGGCCTTCTGCCCGGTGGCAGCGGCAATCGCGGCGGCCACCACCAGGTTGGGATAGCGCCCCTCCACCAGCTTCATCGCCTTCAGTCGCCGGTTATCATCGACGCTGATCGGCTGGTGCTTCTGTACCCGGTCCAGAAGCATGATGGTGCTCAAACCAAGATCGGTTCTGGCCATTAACAGGCGGGTATAACGTTCATCCAAGATGCGCCCTTGCAGGCTGACGACTACTCGCTCGGGTTGTGATAGGTCGTAATCCGGCAAGGGGAAAAAGCGCCGTCGTTGGGTCAGGAACATGCGCTTGATGCCGCCACCTTGGGTATCAATCATGTTCAGGTTGACCATGGCCTCGGCCAGAAAGAGGTTGCGGTAGATTTCCAGCGGCGCATCCTGCTCGATCACCGTTTCTACCCGTCCCGGCAGAAAGCCGCCCACATTGGTCAGCATCAGCCCATGCGGTGTTTCCACCACCTGAATGCGTCCACGCAGTCCATAGTCCTGGTGGGCAATGCAGTTGTGCAGAGCCTCGCGGATCACCCAGGGGTCATATTGCGTCATTTCCACCGGAAACAGCGTGCCGCCCGGCAGTTCGCGCACCGTCAGGTTGCGGATACGTGCAAGGACTTTATCCACATTCAGCAAAAAAGGCGGCTCGAAATGCTCATAGTCCCGATCTTCATTGCGCTCATTCTTCAATAGCCAGCTAATCCGGGCCACCGCAGGTGACAACAAGGAAGTCGATTCCGGCAAACCCAGCAACAACAAAGCGGCGTTCGTCACCGCGCCATGTATCGTCAGCTTGGCTTTGTTAAGAAAGGTGGCATCATCCCAGTCATCCACTTCAGCAGCCTTGGCCGGAAACTTGGTCTTATACTCCGCGCGCGCCTTGCCAATAGCTGCCGGATCAAGATCGCTCAGGGTTGCCCGCTCACACACCTGGGCGCTCCAATCCACTCGGCGCTGCCAGATTTGCCGCTGCTTTTCATGGTATCGCGCTAGTTCGGTTTTGCTGGAACCATCGCGGATATAGGCCGTACCGTAAAACTTCACCGGTTGGTCAAAGGCCGGATGAATCTCAAACAGTACTACTGGTTGGCCGCGATAGGTGAAAGGGTGAATCTCGAAGCCGGTATTGGGCTGTAAGCCCCGCGACAACCACAGCGGCAGCAATTGATTACCGTTGCCTTTCTCGGCCTGCGGATCAAAGGTCGTGCCCACTATGGCATGGCTGCCATCCTTGATGCCAAATACCAGATAAGCGCGTGGCTTGCCCAGCAGACAGGCGGCATTGGCCAGGGCGGAGAGATATTCGCCCAGCGGCTGCGGCTCAATACGATTGGCCTTGAATTCCAGCCATTCGGATTCATGGGGCTCGGCCCGCAGCCTGTCCAGCAGGGCGGTGAGTTCTTGCGTGTTCATGGCGTTAACCCTTCTTGTTTCATCCATTGCAAGGCGTTCAGCCAGCGTTCGCGGGGGATGCGCTGCTTGCTGGGGTGCCATTGGGTCAAAACCTCTTCGACAATATCGGCGTCAGTGCATGGCTGATCGGCCCGAAGCCCGTCCTTCCAGACCGCGAAGAGGGTGGCGACAATCTCGCACTGCTCGGTGTCGAAAGAGCGCAGCAGTTCGACCAGGCGGTCGAATTTCGGCTGCTGCTCGGGCCAGTAACGGGGAAAATACTTTTGATGGCCGCCCGCCTTTTCCATGGGGACGTAACGGGTTCCCTTTTCGCCTTTGACCGGACGGTACCATTTTTGTTTTTGAATCTGGCTTTCGGCGGAACGGAGCGCCCGGTTGTCGAACGGTCCGGCTGCTGCCCGCTGGTACCGCCCTTCCAGATCGATTCCTGCGTAGGCCTCCGACAGAAATAGTATTTTTTCCAGCTTGACCCGGCCAAAGGTTGGCTCTTGATGCAGGCGGTGGACGATCTCCGAGCAGAGAACCGCCCGGAGAAAATGAACGTTGGCCTTGGTGGGTCTCGTTTCCACTGCGGTCCGTTGGGTGACCGTCCGCTGGCCGGTGACGCATTCGTGGATCAGGGCGGCGCGGTATTCGGCCAGCAGGGTGAGTTGGCGGGCGTATGCAGACTGTGTTGACTCAATCTTTGCCTCGCTCTCATTGATGCGTCGGCAAATCTCCTTTTGCTCTTCATGCGGCGGAACTACGATTTTTTCCGGGCTTAGACGGTCGATGTTTAAGTTCATCTGTGTATTCTCTGGCGCAAGTGCATGGAGGCGACTTTGCATACAAGAGAGTTGGTAATAGAGGAACTCAACGTCAATGCCGGTGTAAGGAAAGAAACCCACTATACTGTCTGGCAAACACGCATTGATGCCCAATATGGCTAAGTCACCGATGTTTGCAGCGATGGCCATCAATAGTGTGCCAGCAGGAAACTCAACGCTCACGCTATAGCCTTTTTCAGTTAGCGTTTGAGTATATGACGTGAGGAATTTCTTTGCAGTAGCGACATCGCCAGTTTGAACGAACGGATATGGGCCATCATAAAGCACAGGGTCAGTTCTTGGTCTATGCCCGAACCGACCGCGCGAAATGCGTGCTGCGTATTTGACCGGCATTACAGCCCAATGCGCCGGAATTTCCCCCAGCCACGGCAGGCCGGAGTCTTTCATCGGGACGTTGGGGTTGAGGCCACGGGTGACGGCCTGCTGGATGAGTGCCGCCCGCTGCTCCTTGAGCAAGGCCATCTGCCGTCGCCGCATCTCCATCAGCCGGTCAATCTTCCCGGTCTGCTCGTCCAGATAGGCGGCGATGCGGCATTGTTCTGGTATGGGTGGCGCAGAAAGCGGAATGTTTCCCTGCCCGCTCTTGTTGAGAATGGCGACAACTACCTTGTTAGCACAGCGTATATGTTCCTGCTCAGAGGACATCAGCGCATAAACGCCATACTTTGCGGAAAGCATCTTCGGACGATCGAATACCACCGAGTTGATTTGCTGGTTAGTGGCGAGTCTTGTCCCTGCAACGCCAATTTTGCCAACTGTGCCGATACAGCAAACCAAGGCCGTCCCCTCTGGGATAACTCTTGAAACTGATTCCCCCGTAGCAGATAAGCGCTCTTCCGACGTCTCGACAGGAAGCAAGCCATTCAAGTCATCAGGTTTTATCCAAGGGATGCCGGTTTCATCGTAGTTGGCAGTGTCGTGTTTTGGCGGTGTCGAGCCAGTTATTAACGTTGCCAGATACTTTAAAGGAATTACCGGCCAATTTCGGTTTAGAGTGTTTGGCTGCGTGCTCATCCCTTCACAATCTCCCGCAACAGGTTTTCCGTCTCTTCATCCAAGGCCAGCAGTTCGGCGGCTATTTCCTCGGTGGAACGCAGCGGGGTGTATTCGTAGAAATATTTGGTGAAGCTGATCTCATAACCCACCTTGTCCTTGGCCCGGTCCATCCAGGCATCTGGGACATGGGGCAGCACCTCGCGGGCAAAGCAGGCGTCGATGTCGTCTTTCAGCGGCACGTTCTCGAAATCGCGCAGATTGGTATCGGGTACCTGGTTGCCGTCGTTATCCAGCACCGGTTCGGCCACCTCATCTCGCTCGCCCAAGGTAGCGCGGAGCACCTTCACCAGTCCAGCGGGAGGCTTCCACGGCAGGGACTTATGCAGTGCAATGAAGAATTGGCCGTCATCCAGCCACGGTGCTTTCCCTGCCATTTTTTCCAGCGCGGCGGCGAGCTGCTGGGCACGGTCATCCTTGAGCTTGAGCACGGCGGCGTCGAGTTGCAGGCGCTGGCGCTGTTGTTCGCTCAGGTCAAAGCGCAGGCGCAGCGGGCGTTCCACACAGACCTTGGTGTAGCCGAAATCGGCGGTGTCGAAAATCTTGCTGACGGCGCTCTCTTCAAACGCTTCGTAAATGCCAAGGACGGTGGCGGACTGGTCTTCACTGATCTCCACCCGCTTCTTGCCGAGGTTGCGGGGGAGCTTGGTGCAGAAATCCGGGCCGTTGGCGTTGATGAGCTGCACCTTGCCGCGCCGCTCGGCGGGTTTGCGGTTATTAATCAGCCAGATGTAAGTGGAAATGCCGGTGTTGTAAAACAGATCGTTGGGCAGGGCGACGATGGCATCGAGCCAGTCGTTTTCCAGAATATGCCTGCGGATGTTGCTGGGGCCGCTGCCGGCGTCGCCGTTGAACAAGGGCGAGCCGTTAAAGATAAGGGCGATCTTGGAGCCTTGCGGGGCCATCTTGGAGAGCTTATGCAGCAAAAAGAGCATGGCGCCGTCGCCCACGTCAGGCAGGCCGGGGGCGTAGCGGCCTGCTGCGCCCCTCTTGTGTTCGGCTTCGATCTCTTCGCGGATGTTCTTCCAGTCTTTGCCGAAGGGCGGATTGGAGAGCATATAGTTGAATTGCTTGCCGGGAAGCAGATCATGGCTCAAGGTGTTTTCGCGTTTGATGTTTTCCGGGTCTTCACCCTTCATCAGCATGTCGGCCTTGGCGATGGCGTAAGTTTTTTCGTTCAGTTCCTGGCCGTAGAGATAGACCTCAAGCGCCGGGTTGATAGCGCCCAGCAGATGTTCCTTGGCAATGGTGAGCATGCCGCCGGTGCCGCAGGCGGGGTCGTAGATGCCGATAAGTCTTTCCTTGGCGAGTTTGGCCCGGTCCGGCTCGAACATGAGCTTAACCATCAGCCGGATGATGTCGCGCGGGGTGTAGAACTGCCCGGCGGCTTCATTACTGGCCTCTTTGAACTTGCGGATCAGGTATTCAAAGATGGTGCCCATGCCGTGGTTGTCCACGTTTTCGGGCGAGAGGTCGGCTTCGGCAAAGGCCTGGGTGATTTTCAGGATCAGGCGCTTGCGGGCCAGGGTCTCATAAATGGGCGACAGGCCTTTTTCCACGCCGCCGGAGAAGTTATAGAGGATGTCCTTGACGTTGGCGGAAAATCCGGCCAGGTAGGCGGAGAAATTGGGCACGAGGTCGGCGGGCCGCCGGATCAATTCGTCGAGTGAATATTCAGAGATGTTGTAGAAACGCTGTCCGGCTGCCTTCATCAGCAGCGCGTCGCGGGTCTGCACGGGGATGGTCTTGTATTTGTCAGCCGCCTCACGCACCGCCTGCCGGGTGGGTTGCAACACGCAGTCAAGGCGGCGCAGCAGGGTGAATGGCAGGATGACATTTTCGTAATCCTTTGCGTCGTAGTCGTCTTTGATCAGATCGGCGATTTTCCAGAGAAACTCGGCGATTTCGGAATGGTTTTGCATTTATACGATGCCCCAGGGGAAATTAAGCAAGTATTTAACCCGTTTCATATTACTTTACTCGCCAAGATTCTCTGGCTCCGCCAAACATAAGGTGAGGTCTCCAGGGCTTTGTGCTTCCAGTATTCGCGAAGACCAACACTCTTCAGTTTTTCGAGTTTCATTAAGGCTCCATTGAAAAGCTATTTGCGAAAGATCAACATGGAGGTTTTTGCGGCAACGGATTGTTTTCTCTCTGATGAAATTTTACTACGAAAGTACATCAATGTACTGTAATGTCCAACATAATCCAAATCAATTGAAAACACCACATCCGAGGGAGGGAAAAGATGGCCCGGCACTATTCTTCCAAAGACTTTTTCCGTCAGATACCGAATGCCTTGCTCGCCCGCTACTTTCAGGAACGGGAGCTGTTCAAGGATATGGACTTCGCCGCAATGAAGGAGGGCAAGCCGGACGAGCTGTTTGCCGCCTGGCTGGGTCTCCCCGACAACCAGAGTAATACGATGGATACAGAGTTCCGCGACATCTTCGAGATGAGCTGCGAGAAGGGATTTAAGGCGATTATTGACGAGGCAAACTGGCATTTGCGGGGAGCCCCTGACTCCCTCACGGATTTTGTTGAAAAGCTTTCGGTACTGCCCAACCACTACGAGCGGGCGATGATTACCTTCCTGGATCACAATGTCTTCTGGAAAGGCGCGACCCGCTTCTACCATGCGGACACCCTGCCATACTGGCGTAAGCGGAAAAATCTTTCGCATCTACCGGCAGCGGTGGACGAAGTCAGTATTCAGCAGCTTGCCGAACTGATCCGCAACTACTTCCATCACACCGAGGGCCGGGGTAAAAACTGTGTGGTGGAGCCTTTCCGCAGGGGCAAACTGGATTATTTCTTCGCTTATCCCGAAGACTATTCGCAGCAAAGCATCGAGTGGGTGAATGGTGAGTTTGGCCGTCGGCCTCATAATCCTGCCTTCGAGGTTATTTATGTTTACTCGGAAAAGGAGGGCTCCCTCGATCTGAACTTTCGCGGCTCCTACAAGGCCATTGAACCGCTCCAAGGGATGTTCGCCACGGCGATTCTCAAGCTTGAAGAACTGCCGCCTGATCCAAAGGACGAGCGCATCTACGATCTGGCCCCGCTGCTCCAGAAGAGCTTTGATTTGACCTACGACGTTGGCAGCGGTATCGAAGAAGTGACGGTGAAGAAACTGAGGCTTTCTTCGCGGGTGAAGAAAGGCGATCGCATTACGCTGGAAGCCGATACGTCCAAAAATCCTGATGCCGTCTATGATTTGCTCGATCAGATCAAGAGAGCATTGCCACTGGGCATGTATAACGTCACCCAAGTGGAGCTGGTTGCTTCGGTGGTGATGGATGCTGGCAAGCCAACGAAACAGGTAACTATCCGCCTTACCTATCCAAACTCCTGCTCCCTCAAGTACGATGAGATCGGCCTGAAACTACGCGACATGCTTGAAGTATCAGGGATCGAACCCAAGGAACTGGCGGAAAGTGCCGAAGCACTTGAGCCGGTTGAAGTATGACGCCACAAGACGCACTGTTCGAGCTTTTGGGACGGGTAGGTGCCAGCCAGGGCGCTACGGTTCTGGTCAATGACGATGAGTTGAGCCAATGGCCGAGCGCAGCAGTTAAGGCCATGAAATCCCAAAAGCTGATTGCGAAAGCGCGCCCGGCCTCCAGCGCGATATGCCCAGGGTGCGAGGACGATTGTGCCATGCCCGTGCATACCCTGCCCGCAAATGCAGGCCCCCCGGTATCGTTCATCGTTTGCGTCAAGCGCAGCGATATTAACCGGGTGCCGGTTCCCACCGAACGATTGACCCAGTGGCAGTGCAGCGCTGATTTGGTATGCGGGTTTGTCGCGGCCAGCCTTGGTTTGCGCTGCAACGCCAGGCAAACGGGCAGCGCCAATCTTTGGGAAATTGGCATCGCCACCGGTAAAAAACGCAGCCAGATGCTCTGTCTACAGGCTGATGGCATTTTGGCCTTGGTGGCAGGAAACAACAAGATACCGCTGGCCGAGCTGATTACATTTCAAAACGGTCAATACTCACTTGATGATTCCATGATCCTCCGTCTGGTGGATGCCGCGACCACGGCAGATGAACGCTATACGCCAAGCGACGTCAAGCGTGAAGCCCGAAAGCTGGATACACAAGCTATGTACGAAAGTTGGAAAAAGGCCTATCGCGACTTGAAAAAAAAACGTCGGGACATGTCCGATGTTTGGTACTCACAACAAATTGCCAAGATGGACATTGGCAAGGGCAGTAAGGCCGAAACCATCCGCAAAAATATGAAGAAGTAAAAAAAAGTTGGGCGGAATTTTTTCGCCCAATTCCACTACCTGCTAACCCTCTGATTTTCGCCACTATCCGCGCCATAACCTCCATTGCGCCAACCCCGGCGCATCCGTCCACGTACCACCCAATTAGTTAATATCTATGGCAATATCTTGCCAAGGCTGGGCTTAGCCCTGGTATTGTATCGCCCAAATCGCCCAGCTACGCTTCGTCTCAACAATCCACTACCACTTAAGGAGGTTTGAAGATGAAGCATACCATACTGAGGATTCCCGCCGTAAAGTCTGAATCCGGGCTTTCCCGATCCACGATCTACCTGCGCATTGCTGAAGGGTTATGGACAAGGCCGGTAAGTCTTGGGGCGCGGGCGGTGGGCTGGCCCTCCGACGAAGTAGAGGCGATCAACGCGGCTCGCATTTCCGGGAAAACCGACGAAGAAGTCCGTATCCTGGTGGCGAAGCTGGAAGCGGCTCGCAAAGTTGCGAAGTAAGGGGGCGGAAATGAATCAGCCCCAGACAGTTTTGTCGCCCGCTCCGGTGGAAACCGGCATAACCGATGAAACCTACTTTGTTGGCAACGGTGAATTTTTGCGGACGGTCTTTGGTGGGGAGCGTGGTGAGGCGCGGCCGGTGGTGGTCAGTTTCACCGGCAACCCCGCAAGCGTACCCGCAAAAAAATGGACCGGCAGGCCCTGGCAAGGAAATATCGACATGACAACCGCCCTGCCAGCAGATGCCAACAACTACTTTAGTTTGGCGACATTCAAACCCGACGAGGCAGGGCGATATCGACGGTTGAAGGCGTGCTTCCGTGCCCTGTATGCGGTGATGCTCGATGATGTGGGCAGCAAGGTTCCCAGGGAGAGGCTGACTTTGCAGCCGTCATGGCTGATAGAAACGTCTCCGGGAAACTGCCAGGCCGGGTATCTGCTGCTTGAATCTGTCACCGATGGTCTTGCGGCCGACCGCTTAATGAATGCCATTGTCGCGGCCGGCTTGTGCGATCCTGGTGCCAATGGCCCCAGGGCACGGCTGGCACGGCTGCCGGTGGCGGTGAACGGTAAATATTCTCCACCATTTGCCTGCCGGATGCTGGCGTGGTCGCCAAAGTTGCGCTATTCGGTCGAGGAACTGGCCGATGGCCTGCAATTGGAGATGACGCGAGCCGAGAGGCCAAAACGGCAGGGTATGCGTCCAGCACAAGAGCGTCCGGCCGACGGCGATCCGGTTTGGATACCGCGCCCGGAAGAAAATGCGGTTCTGGTCGCGCTGCGGAACCGTGGTCTTTACAAGGCGCCGCTTGGTGAGGGCAAGCACGACATCACCTGCCCCTGGCTACAAGAACATACTGGGCAAGTGGACGGCGGCACCGCCTATTTCGAGCCAGACGACCTCTGGCCCATCGGTGGCTTCAAGTGTTTGCACGGCCACTGTGCCGACCGGCATGTCCGCGATTTGCTGAGGGTGCTCGAAATCGAGGCCAGTGTGGCGCGTATGAAGCCGACCATTCGGGTGATGGCTGGGGAGATGAATCGCGTGGTGGATGCGGCCGAGCGAGAACTTGCCCAGTTGCGACGATTCTATCAGCGCGGCGGGTTGATCGTGACCGTGGTTACAGACCCTGGCACCCGCGAAACCCGTGTGGAGAACATCAGCCAACCGGCCCTGGTGCGGGCGCTTGCTGGTGCTGCGACGTGGGAACGCTTCGATTGTCGCAGCGAGGATTGGGTGCGTATCGACCCGCCGGCCCGCCATGCCGCAGTGCTGTTTGATTCTACCAGCTACCCACATTTGTCTGTATTGACCGGCTTGGCGCGCCAGCCCTATTTGCGCTCCGATGGCAGTCTGATGACGGCGGCGGGGTTTGATCCGGCCACCGGCATGTTCGGCGTTTTCGATGCGCGGGAGTTCTCTGTCCCAGACATCCCGACCCGTTCGCAGGCCGAAGCCGCTCTGGCTCTACTGAAAGGCTTGCTCGTGGAATTCAACTTCGCCGACAACTCCGATTTGGCGGCGGCCTTGGCAGCGATGCTTACCGCCACCGTCCGGTCGATCCTCGCCCATGCCCCGATGTTCCATGTCAGGGCGCACATGGTCGGGTCCGGCAAGTCCTACCTGTGTGAATTGATTACGGCCTTTGCCACCCCGCAGCGGGGAACCCCGACTACCTTTCCCGCTGATGACGAGGAATGCCGAAAGTTGCTGCTGGCGGAGTTGCTGCGGGCGCCGGCCGTAGTTGAGTTCGACAACTTGACAAGCGATCTGCTGGCGCACAAGAGTTTGTGCATGGTGCTGACCTCGGAGTTCATGAGCGGCCGGATTCTGGGTGTTTCCAAGACCGCCACCGTCAGCACGAGAACTTTGTTTCTTTCCAGCGGCAATAACGTCGGACCGGTTCAGGATATGACCCGGCGTTGCCTGTCAATCCGTCTTGATCCTGGCTGCGAGACGCCGGCAGCGAGAAGTTTCACGCGGCCCGACCTGGTTCGCGAGGTGCTGCGTGAACGGGGCCGATATGTTTCGGCGGCCTTGACCATCGTGCGCGCCTGGATCGCTGCCGGCAGGCCGAAGTTCACCTGCAAGTCGCTCGCGGGGTACGGTGATTGGTCCGATCTTTGCCGGCAGCCGCTCTTGTGGCTCGGATGCTCAGACCCGACCGTATCTGTTTTCGAGGCCATGGCTGAAGACCCGGATCGGGAGACTTTAGGGCGTCTGCTGAGGGCCTGGCAAGCGGTATTCGGCAGGATGCCGGCCATGGTGCGGGATGCCGTGAAGCAGGCAGCTGCATTTCATGATGAACACGTTGAGTTGCGTGAGGTTCTTCGCGACATTGCCGACGAGCGCGGTGAAATTAACCGCCGGAAATTGGGATGGTGGATAAGACGACACGCCGGCCGCATCGTCGATGGCCTACGTTTTGTCCGCTCCAGCGGCAACCGCTCAGCTGAAGCTTGGCAAGTGGATATTGTGGAATCGGTTTCGCCGGTTTCATCGGTTTCCATTCTGTCGGGCGGGAAATGTGTCAGCGCAGTTCGGGGAGGTAGACGATGAGAAAACGGCACCCCAACCACCGCCTCGTTAAAATCCATCGCAGCTACACGGTGGAAGAAATCGCCAATTTGTTCGGCATCCATAAAAATACCGTACGCGGGTGGGTCAAGGCCGGGCTTGCCACGACCGATGACAGGAGGCCCATACTGATTCTCGGGCATGATCTTGCGGCATTTCTTCAGGCTCGCCGGGTAAAAAACAAGCAGACTTGCAAGCCGGGGGAAATCTATTGTGTTGGATGCCGAGCCCCGAAATTTCCTGCGGCTGACATGGCTGATTATTCACCTGTTACCGAGAAGTTTGGCAACCTAAAAGCGATTTGCCCGGACTGCAATTCCATCATGAACCGGCGCGTCAGCCTGGCCAAAATCGGGCAGGTTCGCGGCAGAATGGACATCAGTTTTCCGCAAGCACTGCGACACATAGTTGAGAGTTCCAACCCCACCGTGAACAGTGACTTGAGACAGGGGGCAGCAAACCATGAAAAAGCATAGTGCGGATAATGAACGAATCAAGCGCAAGTATTTCTCTTTTTTGAAGGAAGCCAAACGTCACAGCGAGCCGACGGTCGATGCGGCCGCGAAGGCCCTTAATCGCTTAGAGGTTTATACCAAGTATCGTGATTTCAAGGCATTTCACTTTGAACAGGCAATTGCCTTCAAGAAGCATCTTGCCGAACAGAAAGGGCGGCAGTCCGGAGAGAAGCTGAGCAAGGCAACCCTGCATGCCACACTCACGCAACTCAAACGATTTTTCCAGTGGCTGGCGTGGCAACCTGGCTACAAGTCACGTTTGCAATATTCCGATGCCGAGTATTTTAACCTTTCTGACAAGGACACCCGTGTCGCTACTGCAAAACGGCAACAAAAAGTCCCGACCCTGGAACAGATCAAGCACGTCATCAAGACGATGCCGGCCGACACCGATATCGAGCGCCGCAACCGCGCCCTTGTGGCATTCACGCTGCTGACTGGCGCGAGGGACAGTGCCATTGCCTCGATGAAACTGAAGCATGTTGACCTGGTTATGAACTGCGTCAATCAGGATGCACGGGAAGTTAAGACGAAATTCAGCAAAACCTTCGACACTTTCTTCTTTCCGGTGGGGGAGGAAGTTCGCGAGATAGTGGCGGAGTGGGTGTCCTATCTCCGGGATGAGAAGCTCTGGGGTAATGATGATCCGCTATTCCCGGCGACACGCATTGCGGTAGGGGTGACTCAACAGTTTGAGGCGGCAGGGCTGACGCGGGATCACTGGAGCACTGCCTCGCCTATTCGTACAATATTCCGCGAAGCCTTTGACACTGTTGGCCTGACGTATTTCAACCCGCATAGCTTTAGAAACACCCTTGTCCAGCTTGGCCAGGATATCTGCCAGACCCCGGAGCAGTTCAAGGCGTGGAGCCAGAACCTTGGGCATGAGAAAGTTTTGACGACCTTTCTCAGCTATGGGGAAGTTGGGTGTCAGAGGCAGGGGGAAATAATACGCGACTTGGCGATGCCTCAAAAGGCCAGGCAAACGGATGTTAGCGAAATCGCAGATGCAGTGTTAAGAGGATTGCGTGCGTCCGGTGTTGACATGCAGGTCAAGTGAGGGGCTTGTAAAAGGTTTAGTGTAATAACTTCGCTTCGGCAGCTGTCCCGGTCATTTCGTTAAATGTTCGAATTCTGAAAAGTCGTCCTAAAAGCTGTCATTCGAGCCTTTGAAGGAAGGCTATCAGGAATTGGCTGAACTTCGGTGTTAATCAGAATATCATTTATCAGTCTTATGAAGATTAAATGGGAATTGGCTATTAAGAAAAATTCATCCCTAATATCAAAAGTTTTTGTGATTACCACTAACCTTCAGCCAGTTTGAGCTTCAAGCGTAACATATTGATTTATTAGCAAAATAATCAATGTTGTCATCTCGGTCAACGGGAGAAATCTTTATCTCAGTGATGCCTGATTTCTCACATCAGTTCGGAATGACAGAAAAAATTACACATGCCGTTTTTTGCTTTGCTGAAAGTCGGTGGTAATCACAAAAGTTTTTGCATCATGCCAGTATGTTGCAGGATCGATTCCGCCGTTTTTGTGAAAATATGCACTCCCCGCAACCAGCTTGGCTGCCTGATTTTCAGACAACCCATACTCCATAAGTAAGCGATTGTTTTTTTTGTGTATAGTAGAGACTTTGACATACAACTCCAGACCTTCAAACTCACGATTCAAAACCTAATCCTGCTATGAGTTATATGAATCAGGAGTCGAACTTGTGTACTTGCCACCATTCACAAATGATTTCAACAAATTATCCTCATGTTTTCAACAGTTGTACAACCCTTCACATTATTTATATCTGACAAACTACCTTAAGGGGCTTATCTTCACGAAGCATGTGGAATTTTATTTTTATTTCAATGCCCCAACCTTTATGATTAAATCGAGCTGGTTTATTAAGAATTTGTTTTTTGCTATTAATGAACTTATGAACGTCTACTTTCATCTCGTCAGACCATGAATCACTAGTCAAAGAATAATCAAGTATAATTCTTTTATCTTCATTGTTGCTAAAATGAATTAAATGATAATTTGGGTGTTTTTTATCTGGCTTAAAAGCTCTTGACCAATCTTGAATATTATCGATTATAAACAGTAAAAATGCATAAACATTCCTGTTACATGAGATTTTTTCCAAGAGACGCTTATCAGATAAAGTATGTAAGGTGATTGCACCCATTGCATACTTTAAAGATTTATAGGTATTTGTTTTTTGGAAATTTCTCCATGTGTGGCTTTCTATACATGACGTCATAAGTAATTGCGCATGACTTTAAAATTCCATCGCTCTCTCGCAAGTGCGATACAGAAGGTTTGGGGCATTATGCGCAAGAATTAATGTCGTCGTGTATAGATGTGAATTAATCACAGATTTGCAAAGTAAAATTGAACTAACGTACCCGTGGTCTGCACCAATAATAAAATCATTTTGAATTTTCAAGGCGGTATCGGTATCTATATCTAGGTACTCTTCGATTAATTCTAATAAAAAATGATGGATTAAAAGGATCTGCATCTCTGCATTCTGTTCTTCTGATATTTTTACAAATACTAAATTATAGTCATGCTTGTTATTTAATGTAGATCGCAAAGTAGTAAATTGCTCTGCAAGGTTATCCATATCCATTCCAGAATAAAGTTCTGATAATTTTTTTGAAATTGCTGAAGCTTCTTGATATGGGTAGCCAAAATCATGAAAACAAGACGCCATCAACCAAGTTAAATAAATATCTTTTTTATTCTTAAAACCAAATATATCTTCCGGTTTGGTTGTCGATTTTATTTTATTCAAAATCAATTCAATTAGGTTAACACCTAATAAATATACAAGAAATTGATGAAAAAAATGGTCACGTTTCCCAATAGCAGTTAAGAACTCCTCAAAATTTCTTAACAATTCATATTGATTTTTAATTATGCCTTCAGGCCACATAAGAGACATAATTTCACATAATACGTCCCCTTTTTCTGCCAGTGTAACTATCGGATATTTTGAAAATAACAATTTTTCCTTTGAATTCTTAATTATGTTATTTTCAAACAATGGCTTGATAAGATTCATTTCGGCTCGCTGTTCCGAAAAAAATCCCGAGGTTAACCTTTTCTCAATATTGTAAAAACTACTTAATAGCATAATCTTCCTTCAGTTAGGGCATAACTGCATAATTCCAAAACGACAAAATCGTTGCTATTGATCGTTTTATAGTTTCATTATGTCTGTCTTTTAATAATTCATATATTACTGCTTCTGGACATTCGATACCACTCCACCAAACTTTGCCTTCGTTAATTTGTTTATATGCTAAAGTGTCGTTAGCACAAATTACCTTACCATTTGATCTAAATGTATAAGGCATATTTTCAATTTTTGAATTTAAATATTTAGCAAAATTGAACAGCTTTTTTAGTGTAATTACCCAACCAGCAGCCCAAAAATATTTATCCATTATATAATTTGGTTCATCAAGTTCAGTCGCTTTGCCAGACTTATCCAAGTGATTCTTAATTATATCATGACACTCAGTAATATGGGCTAAGGCCAATTTATATAAGTATTCCTCATCATTCCATTGGTCATCATTTATTTTGTTTTCAATAAATCTTAGGCTAAAAATTTTAACAAACAAAATTCTGAGAAAGTAAGCAACTATATCTACATATTTCCTTTGTGTTGTTTCAATATCAGCTAGATATTCAAGAAGGACCTCTAAATACAAATCATAGTTTCCAAAAAAGCCAATTTCATAGCCAAAAAGTTCTGCTACCAGTTCTTCTAAGAAGTTGAAAAATAAATCAGGTCTACTGGTTTCTGAAATTAGCTCTTTAATTATTTTTTCATTTTCTGAAACCCAGTTGACCCTAGTAAGAAAAACATGACCAGTTTCATGATAAAGAGCCCACCATAATTCAGGTCTCCAAAGAGCTTCTGATGGAATTTTTATTACTTCATTTATATGTGTAAATTTCGGGTCCTCTATTGAAATAAAACCATCCCAATTGTACCTAAGTTTCGACATTATTGAGTGAGGTATTACTTCTGTTGCCAATATGGCTCTTTGCACTCCCCCCCTAATACGAGAATATGCGCTTTTGGGATGATCTAAATCCGTAAAAATTCCATAAGATCTTGCTTGAATTCCTTCAGTTATTGCATTAGCCATTCTCAAACCAGCATCTTCTATGCTCACTGGCCTACGCCATGGATATATTTGTTTAGGTCTTTTGGCTTTTCTTTTTTTCCCCTGGGCCTCCTCGAAATACATTTTCCCAATCTTTAATATTGAATTTGGATAAAAGGCCATGTCATTAAACACGCCTCTTATGCTTGAATTCTGCAGCAATGAATTTAAAGAAAATAAATTATTGGCTACAAAATGGGCTTTGGTTCCAAAATATTTTTTTAGGCTAGATGTTTTAAATTTACATATAGGAATAGCTTTATAAGTTGTGCTGCACGGAGAAGGTATATCCATAAAATCAAACTTTTTTATATAGGCTTCATTTGATGGAATTTTTTTTCGTAAATTCAATAGAGTTGATGTTGAAAAAATCTTATCTTTAAATTTATATCTAAAATATAACAAACAAGACAGAAAATGACTCCATGTTTTAGGAACTTTTGTATTATTTGTTATTAATATATCATTAACTCCAAGAACATCTCTTGTCGTATAGTCACAGTAAATCCAATAGCTATTTATATAATTATAAAAGCTAGGATGTGATGATATCATAATGCTAGGAAATATATCTTCTGGTATTTTTTTATTGAGTGATGGTACTTTAGATAATTTTCTTTTTACAGTGGCTAAATCTTTTTTTACATCAATATTACGAATAATTCTATATCGAATTGAAATTATAGAAAATGTTTTTTCTATAAAACATTCAAGTTTTTCTTCATAACTTAACGACAACATGTTAAGAGACAACTTTTGAATGTCATTATCTCCTATTAATAAAATAATTTCATTCCATCCAATTGTACCCAATATATTATAATTTTCTATTTTTTTATCTTCTATATAATTTAATAATTTTTCTTCACTTTTATCGATAGAAATATTTTCATTTGTGGCAAGTTTAATCATATTAATGCCAGTAAATGCAAACTTATTTAACATTTTAAAAGTATCATTACTGTTCGTTCCCATATAAGGGAAGCACAACAATGAATTAGATGCAGTTATTCCATCAGTTGGACCATAATCTGATAAATGATATTCAAAAGTATCTACCTCGTAAAATACAATTATGTCATAAAACCCCAACCCTTTGACTAAAATATGTTGCTTTACCCTTTTATCGCGTTCACAAGCTTTATCCAAAAACTTTGCTACATCTTTTTCATATCCAGGCTTGACTTGGAGACAAGCAACTTTGATTGCATTATCACCTACTGAGCCTATTTTATTATCATGTCTTGTCGTCACTCTTCCGACCTCAAGCGATTTTGGCATAAAAAAAGGAGATAGTAGTATACAAACCACTATCTCCTTTTTGAGTTAATATCTTTTATTTCAAATCAGAATTTCGCCTATTCAATATCAGCTTTCTTCACGAAAGGCGCACTTTGGGTTTCCGATAAATGCGGAACCGTTTGGGGTGTCATCAATAGGCCCATCAAGTTCATCATCACCTTTTAGTACAAGATCGCGATACATCCGGAAAAAGTGATTGTAGACGAGAGACAAATTTATATAACCCTCATTTATGGGATCTTCGCGTCTAAATTTTTCTAGGCCCATTTACTCTCCCCCTTTCTCAGAAAAATAACTCAAATCATCCTGAATATAAGTAACCCAACTTTTATGATGGTCTCGTAAAAAGTCAAAATTAATAAACTCGCCCCTAATGATTTTATTAGGTTAGATATTGTAAAATTGCACAAATTGGACTTTTTACGAGAACATCAACTATGCCTCGATAAATTTTCGAATAACTGAATATCATATGTCAAGCTTTTTTCTGAGCCATGCGAACTCATAAATAGCCCACTTTTTCAATATTGTAAGTTTTTTTTGCAGCTAAAAACAATCGGCCCTGTTTTACTTTTACCAGAAGATTATCAAGTGGGCTTTCATATCCCTTTTCCGCTACGTATTCATTAAAATTTACAATATGATTGGTTAAGCTTTGAGCAACTTTGAAATTCAACAGGTATGCCTGTTCAGTAAAGGCATCAAAAAATTGGCCATTATGATTAAAAACGACTCTCTTGTCAAATGACTGAAGCCTAAGATCAGAGGACCCCGGAAACCATTCTTTCACGTTTTCGTAGCACGTTCTTTTTTTTTGAGTGCTTATGTCGGCTTCTTTCAGTCGCTTAATATCCTGAAGGATTCGCAGGTCTTCAAAGGAATATCTGGTGTGTTTGCCTTGCTTCTTTTCTGAACCCGAAAACAAAACCGTTTTGCACCAATGGTAGAGCTGTTGGCCGGAGAACTGAAAACTCTTGGGAAGGCGCTTTATTCCTTTTAGCATAGGCAATTTTAGATTTTTTTTACAATTTCTCGGTACCTAAGATATGTGATTTTGTCAAGAAAAATGTAAAAAACAATATTTTTTATTGCCGCCGGTCAGGAAACCCGCCACGCACGGACAACTTGATTGCGTCCACAAGGTCTCAATGGCATCAATGAAGTAAATGAATCATAATCCATTTTAATAAAAATTGCAAAAAGTAGGGAGAACTGCTGGATTTTAGTCGGGCATAGTTGCTGGCTTTTTCACCGGTGAAAACTGCTGATTTTATGACTGGTGATAATAATTTTTATTTATTTAGGTTCAACAATGGTTTTTACGCCTTGAATAAATAGCCGAATCTACTTTTAAGCTTTAACGCTCTTACTTAAAAAAAACCAGCCTACCATATCAGTCGAGTACCCGGGGGAATCTCACCCCCAGGCAAGATCCTGTCCAGACAAATCCGGCCACCTTTGTCGGTTTCTAGCCGGATATCATTCATCTTTGTGTAATATCAGGTAACAGGATAACACTACCATGCCGTAGTTTAAGGTTTCCTGCTGCGGTCATTTTAACCGTTTCAGCAACACCTCACCTTAATATTCTTCCTGATCTGGTAAATTTTCGAACTCGTGAATAGATCTTCCCCTCACATAAGCAAATCGTGAAGCGCGGCAGTAGGGTCCTTTATTTTGGCTAAGCGAATTTTATAACTTCTGATCAATCTCCTGGCATAGGCTACGACTACCTTTTGCTGACGCTGACAAGGGGAGCACTTTTTGTTTTGGGGGTCGTTTTGGGGGTCTTTTGATTTTGCCTCATAAAATAATTCGTGTAATTTCAAATAATTAAACCGCCAGTTTAATGGACGCCGCCCCACCAGAATTAAGCTAATAAAATCAATATGTTAGCTTGTTTGGCAACTTTGAAATTCACAATTGTGTCCAAAATTGTGTCTATCAGGGTTGCCTTTTTTATTTGCTGGCTCGGCAAAACGGCTTTCCAGGGCCGATCCGTCAAGCTTTGTCAGATTCGGAATATACCGGCCATAGGTACTATAAACCATTGATGTATCCACATGGCCTAAAGTCCTTGCTACCCATTCCGGCGTTTCACCAAGAGCCAAAGCCCATGAAGCAAAAGTATGTCTCGTCTCATACATTCTCCGATAGGCAAGGCCGCTTTTTTTCATCCTTCTTGACCAAATCTCTCTCATTTTGTCCTGAAGAATCGGGCGGCCTTGTGTGTTCAGAAACACATAGGGACTTTGAAAATCTTTGGTTAATTCCTTTTGCCAATCAAGAATTTTTTTCAAGGTTGGCCTAAGTTGGATTCTTCTTCGGCTTTCATAGGTTTTCAGGGCTGTCTTTTCTTCATTGCGGACCCGGCTCAGTTCAATATGGATATATTCATCATCAATGGCATCCCATTTCAAAGCGACCTGCTCGGAAGGCCTTAAGCCTGTTTGCACGGCAAACTCAAAATATGGCTTATACCAATCAGGGATATGATTAATGATAATTTTCCATTCCTCAAAGCTGAACGGCTGCACTCTGAATTTAATCGGCCTTGGCAGTTTCAACCTGGAAAATGGATCAACAAGATCAAGCCAGCCATATTCATCAAAGGCATCTTTCACAATTACCCGCAAGGGAATCATGATATTTTGAATGCGTTTTGCTGATAATGGCTTTCCATAACGGTTTTTCATGCTCTTCATGTGTGCCACGAACTTTTTCAACAGAACCGGCGTGAATTCGTTGAAGGGAATTTTTTCAAAAAATGGCAACAAATGACAGTTTAATGCACTTGCATAATCCCTTATCTGACTGGAACTCATTCCGGGTTGCATGGCTTCAAGCCACATCTGAACATATTGCCCGAAAAGAACATCTTTCGGATCTTTTTTAACCGTTTTTCCTTCAAGTTCTGTGAAATAGTCTTTTTTACTGCTGTGCGGAAAACGTTTAGCAAACTCGAAAATACCGTTATCAATTTCAGCAGTAATGAGATTTAGTTGTTTACGGACAAGTGATTTGTTGCCCGTAAAATCCGACAAGCCTGAAGGCTCCCGAACACGTTCTCCGAGGTAGCGAAAATCCACCCAGAGTTTTCCGCTTCTGGTATAGACAGAACCTTTACCTTTTTTGACTTTCTTTATTTTCTTAGTTTTTTCAACTGTGCGGTATTGGGTCAAATCGATGACCTTGCATTGTTGCATATATTCACCCTTGCCGCTTTTCTTGACACCTCCTTTTAGTTCAGATATCACTCGTTATAATGATTGATAACAGAACCGAAAGAAACGGTCAAACTCCGATTAAATATTTATAAGGTTCTCACGATTTTTAGGAAAAGAAGATTGGCCGCGAATCCATTTTTCACATGCGCTCCAGACAAAAAGCAATTTCCTGCCGGTGGGCTTCACATAATGAATATTTTCTAAGAAAGCTCTTTTCCAGACAAGATTTCGTATCGTGCCTGGTGCCATTTTTATTCTTGTGCTGAGTTATTGTGTGGTTAGATATTCTTCCATTTTTTGCTCCTATTATTTAATGTTTGGGTTTATTGGCAAGTTAGAGGGAAAATCAAAAGATTCTCTTTTTTTGTGAACTTCGGCCATTTTTTCCCTTGTCCTTTTATATTTCGCTCTTTTGTTTAAGATATCGATATTCAGCTCGAATTCGTTTTTGCCAGCCTCTTTGGCATAATCCAGAAAATCAGGCAAATACTGTTCAAGTGAAATGTCATGTTGCAAAGAGCTGTCTTTTGCTTCCTGGTCAATGGCCATCATGCTGTTCATTGTTCCGTATGTTTGAGCAAATAATTGTTTCTTCTTGGTCGATAATGCCTTGCAGCGAATTAAAGGCATGGCATTTTGCACACCGAGAAATCCTTTCTGGACAATTTGCCACCATTCAGATGTCTTTCTTTGAGTATGATGCTTTCCCGGATTGTCCTGAAATTTAAGCCATTCTTGAGAAAAATAAGCCCACAGGTTATCCGTATGGGTTAGTAATTCACCAATTGATTCAATTCCCAATTCCTTGATTGCCTCTCTGCGAAACTGACTTTCAATACGGATCACTTTGAATTCATCCGAAATGCCATCAATGCTCCAGACATCAAACATCCAGAATTTTTTTGATCTTTGGATAATTTCAAGCGGCTTGTCATAAAGGCGTGCTGAGACTTTACCTCTGCCGATGCTGATGCCGGTAAGGTCATTATTGAAATAATGGGGAGCGGCATAGCAGGCCCGTGTCACTCGATAAGGCATCAGGTCAACACTCCACAGTTCTTTCGGCAATGCCATATCCACACAGAGATCAACACGGCTTGGCTTGACTGTTTCGATAGATGCGCCGGCCTGAATGAGAATATGCAATAAAAAATCTACCGCTTCATTTGCCCCCAGACGCCATAAAGTTTCCGAATGAATTTGAACCATGATACTTGGCCGTGATTTCGGCTCCAGCCAATTGCCGATTGTTAATGTGAATTCACTCCCGGTTAAAATCCATTCATGGCCTTTGCTGCCGTGTGGCTTTATCGCGCAAAGCCATATTTCCTGGTCATCTTGATTTCTGATTATGACGGCTGTGTCTTTTTCGTCCTCAATAGCAAGAGATTTCATTTGCTTAAGATATTCAAAAAAAATCTCATTTTTCCATTTGACATCAATAGCCAAAACAAGGGTGTCAATACCGGATGCTAAGATTTGAAATGGCACAAAAGAAGATAATTTTACCTTTGAAGGGGGGCTGATAGTCATTTGCCCCCCTTTGCCGCTATGACCTGGTGGAGGCAAGATACGGACAACCCCCTCCACCCCACCCCGACCAGAGGTAAGGGGTGGGGTGGAGGGGGTTGTCCTCCCTTTGGGTGCCCAAAAGCTGCTATTTGGGTTTGGGGAGTATGGAACAGAATTAAAAGTATGCAATTGGTCGTCATCATGACCATTGCATTTATCGCATCTTCGGAAGAGTTCCCCGGACAGAAGAAAAAAAAGATTTGTCCGGTTAAGAGGTCGGAAGAATTGACTTCCAGTATGCTCTTGATCTCTGGAGAGCTTTTGCAAATGATTCCGGGGCTTCAGGAAGATCGGTATCTATGATTTCGGAACTACCTCTGTCTATTGTAACGGCATTAAAGAGCAAACGAATCTCTGGCTCATTGAGCCTATAGCCAAACACCTCTGACAAATAGGAGATGTAACCGGCAAGCCGCATTTTGATACTTTGCAGAGTTAGCTTAAAGTTGGGTGTCCCTGCAATTGCCCTATTAATTGCATCAAGACGCAATTTATCTTTTTTAAGCCAAGACTGGGAAATTTGAATTGATATTCGAGAATCGGAGAGGATGGTTTTATCTAACCGAAGCAACCTATCCAACGCATCAAGGTCGCCAAGACGAGCTTTTCTGTATAATTTTGTTGGATGGAATCCATACAACGCAAAACACGGCAAGGTTACTGTAAAGTAAAATAACCATTCGAAATTTATTAAATTGTATTTGATTTTTTGTTTTAAAGCCTCTGGTAAAATTTCATTTTCCAGATCGCTTTTTATCTCTTCAATGGCCTGACTATAAAAGTTCTGGGCGTATTTTTGAGCGGCAGCTTTCTGCTCCTCTGAAAGGGTAACTTGTTGCTCTTTATTCTTTGATGTTTCTTGGTCTATTTTCTTTGAAGAAAGAAAATAGAATACCTCGGAAAGTCTCTCAGCAAATCCACCAAACTCTTTCATAGATTCAAAGACAACATTTTGAACATGTCGGTGATTTCGATATAAGCGAAGCCATTCGTTTGGCTCAGGCTGAGGAAAGTATTCAATGGCCTCCTGTTTCTTGATATATGAAAGCATCTCTAGCATTGACTCAGCCGAAAAAGCTGTTTGTAGGCATAATGCGGCTACAAAGGGAGGCTTGCCATTGGCCCATTTTTCTATTTCAAGCATTTTTTTAACATGCTCCATCCACTTAGTGATTATATTTATTAAAAATAGCATCATCAGTAGGGCACTGAAAGGGTTCTCGAATCGATCGTTGTTAATCACTACGATTTTCAAAAGGAATGTGGTGGTCGACTAAACGCATAAATCAGCAAACATGTTCAGGATAAAATGACCACTATAGAATAATTACGGGCCATGGGGACCCTAATTATCTCTCTTTTTCTTCATCTACTCTTGCCAGCAAGCAAAAAATATGGCAGAATGAAATTGATTATAGAATATTTACAAAAATGATTGAACAACTATTTGAATTAATTAAAAATATGGTGGGTTTTCATGTCCACACTAACTAAGGCCCCACTGATTGAAGCCATCGTCGAAATACGATGGGGCAATTTGGACAAAAATGCCGATCATCCTGATACCATTGCTTTAACTTTTAGCAAAGAAGATATAAATTTTTTCCCTGGCCAATTCCATGGGATAGCCGCAAAAAATGGTTTCACGTTTGTTGAGACGATCAACGAACCTCAGATCCCTCATTTAGTCAACTATCGCTTTAGAAAGCACGAAAACACTTGGCCATGTTACCAGATCGGTTTAGGACTTTTCACCGTAAATCAGATAAACAATGGCTATGAATGGAATACTTTCAAGCAGGATGTGCTTGCTGGACTTCAAATGCTGGATGAAGGGCATCCTCTTACCATTTCGAAACTTCCTATCATTTATATAGAATTAAGATACCAGGACGGATTTTTTTTCGAAGAAAATGAGTCGCCGTCCGAGTTCTTACAAAAGAAGATGAATTTCAGCTTTAATCCACCTGACCCATTTCTTAACGGATCATTTCTAAAGAAAAATGTTCACGGCCATAATATTAAGTTCCAAGTTGAGACATTAGAGCCGCCTGGTATTTTACGATTTGAGATTATGCAAGCAGTTATCAATAGCAGGGGTGGTTTTGCCATGAACACAATAATGAGGTCAAAACCGCCAAGTCTGGACATTGATTTATTTCTTGCATGGCTTGAGAAAGCTCACTCTGCACAAAAACATGCATTTGAAACGCTTATCAATCCCTCATATTTAGAGTCATTTAAATAAGTTATGTTAGAATATCTAATTACTCATCAAGTTAATACGAACTACAATGATTATCTGAAAGAATTGATGCCAACTCAGGTTGTTGAGTTACGTCTTCAAAAGAACCCGTTAAGGTATTCTTTTGCTTGTGGCACTACATCCGATGTCAAAATTATACCTATCATTGTTGACCATAACTGGACAGAAAGGGAGCAAGGAGGTCCAAAAAACGTATCAATCCTGGATATCAGCAAAGCGACAGAAATGGTTCTAGGTCTTGAGGGCGTTGAAAGACTTAACAATTTTAGAGAATATGAAGCAGGCTGGAGTTTCGGTGACGGCGCCCCCATTTCGCAAAAGTCTCTTTCTGCTATGGAATATTTCATCAACCAGTTTTTCAGTTTTCAGATTATCCCAAGCATCTTCATGAGCAATGAGGGCAATTTACTTCTTGGCTGGGAAGATATTACTGGGAAACAGATTGAGTTAGAATTTTTTGAAGACTCAATCGGCTATTTCATCGAATCTCTTGATGAAGAAAACGAAATTGCCCTCAACAGAGACGAAATTTCATTACTTGTCGACAAACTCCATCAAATCTAACGAGTACCATGATGCTGCGGCCTCTTTGCGAAGACCACGAAAACATTCTCCGTGCGATAAATGAGGCTCATTGGGACAACAAACAGAAGAGAGGGACTTCCAGTTTGTTCAGGGGGCCAAATACTTCTGTAAGCAGACTGGCAATTCTGGACAAAGACGAAATCATCAAAATATTTAGGATGGAATTACGATGCCCAGTTTTGTTCGCGGGGGAAATTAATATTGGCCATCTCAAGCAAATCGGTAAGAACCATGACAAAGAAATAACCGTTGAACAAGACCCCACTGAAACAAACCCTGCTCACGCCGAAATTCCTCAGAAGATAACTGCCAAAAAATTGGCCTTAAACATTCTCAAAGTTCTAACTCTACACAACGTATAATTCTAAGGTAAAGAGCTCGGGGTCCATACGGTCAAATTTTTTGGCCAGCCGCTGAGTTCAAACAAATGATGGGAAAATTGTGACCAAAATTGTGTCTATATATAATTATCAGGAATGATCTAAAGGGATAATGAGTGATATCTGAAAAATTTATAGGTAGACAGAAAAGCCTTTAATTTTAATTCGTTACATAATTTTTTGACTAATAATGTCACTTGATATCATACAGATATCAAGGGTTCGACTCCCGCCGCCTCCACCAATAAACAATCCAACAATGTTCGGTAACATCCAGAAAGCCCGCTTCCTTCTATGGATTGCGGTTTTTTTTTATGCCTTTTGTGTCCATGGAGAACCAATAAAATTTATTGCCAACCAGTCATTTTTGTTGAAACAATGAAACATTGGTTGGTACATGAGATCCCAACAAGGGAAGGCACCAACAAATGGCATTGACTGATGTGGCAGTAAGGCAAACGAAGACAACCGGGAAAACAAAAATCTTGGCTGGTTAAGCGTCGGGCAGCGTTCTGAATTCTTTTTTAAAGTTCACACCTAAAGTTGACGCCCCGTACGGGATAAATCCCCATACGCGCACGCGCAATGTAGAGAGCCATCAAAGTTTTTCTTATTCTGAGCCTACCATGTCTGCCAGGCATTTCTTGACAATTATCCGCTGAGTTTGTATTCAGTTTCTGTTAATTCTATTATCTTCCTGTAATTACAAATTAATTCCAGACAGGTTTGCCATGGCCGCGAAAAAAGTAACGTCCAAAGAGGTTGAGCAATATACCCATGATGACAAGGACCGGGTAAATAACCCGCCGGTGGGGCTGGTGACGCCGGACACGGACAAGGATGGCGCCAAAAAGACCTACCAGTATGATCCCCATCTTGACCCGCAACTGCAATGGGCGGGCAAGGCCGAGCATACCTCTTTTGTAATTGACACGGTATCGCTCCATGTCCATGAGCGGATCGACCCTAAGTCCATTATCGAGTCGGCGAGGAAAGAGGACAAGGGGCCGAAGCAGTTGTCGCTTTTTGAAACAGCCAAAAGGCCGCTTCGGGAAGAGATCGAGTTTTACAAGCACCGGGACGGCTGGACCAACCGGCTGGTTGCGGGTGACTCGCTGCTGGTCATGAATTCGCTCCTGGAAAAGGAAGGCATGGGCGGCAAGGTGCAGATGGTCTATTTTGACCCGCCATATGGCATCAAATACGGCTCAAATTTCCAGCCCTTTGTCAACAAGCGGGACGTCAAGGACGGCAACGACCAGGACCTGACCGCCGAGCCCGAGATGATCAAGGCCTTCCGGGACACTTGGGAGCTGGGCATCCACTCCTATCTGACCTATCTGCGCGACCGGTTGCTGCTGGCCCGCGAACTGCTGCACGAGTCAGGCTCCATCTTTGTGCAGATCAGTGACGAAAATGTCCATCTGGTGCGGAATTTAATGGATGAGGTTTTTGGAGTTGGGAATTATTGTCAATTAATTCCTTTCAGAAAAAAGCTGATGCCTCTTGGCGCAAGACTTCTTGAGGGAATGTGCGATTATATTCTCTGGTATTCCAAAGATATTTCTCAAGTTAAATTCAGACATCTATTCCGCTTAACAACGCCTAAAGCTACTTCTCGGTGGACAAATATTGAAATGCCTGATGGCACTCGACGCAAATTGACCCGTGATGAATCCATCAATCTTGAGATCCTACCACAAAGAGCAAAAGTATATAGGCTGGTTTCTCAAAGAGCCCCCTCATTTTCAGAAACAAACACCTACTCCTTTGAGTTTTCAGGTAAAATTTTTCGCCCCCCGAATGGTGGATGCTGGGTAACTTCGGAAGAAAGAATGCGGCAATTGGCTGATAAACGGCGATTAGAAGTTGAAGGGGACAATTTAAGCTACATATATTACCATGATGATTTTCCGTATTCTAAAATCAACAATTTTTGGGATGATACATCCCCGGTTCAAGGAAAGAGCTACGTTGTCCAAACAACGGAGTTGGCAATTCTCCGCTGCCTCCTTATGACCACCGATCCCGGCGACCTGGTCTTCGACCCGACCTGCGGCAGCGGCACCACCGCCTATGTAGCCGAGCAATGGGGTCGCCGCTGGATCACCTGCGACACCTCGCGGGTAGCCACCACCCTGGCCAAACAGCGGTTGATGACCGCGAGCTTCGACTATTACAAACTGGCCCATCCTCGGGAAGGCGTGGGCAGCGGCTTCCTTTACAAAACCGTACCGCACATCACGCTCAAATCCATTGCCAACAACGAACCCCCCGCACAAGAAACCCTCTACGACCAACCCTTGATAGACCGCAAGAAAACCAGGATCACCGGCCCCTTTACCGTGGAGGCGGTGCCCGCGCCGGTGGTCAAATCCATTGAAGAAATAGAAACCGAGACCCCGGCTGCCGACATCTCGGTTGCCCGTTCCGGCGAGACACTGCGCCAGACCGAATGGCGTGATGAACTTTATAAATCAGGCATCCGGGCCAAGGGTGGCAGAAAAATAGAATTTACCCGGATCGAGCCTTTATCCGGCACCCGTTATTTACAGGCCGCAGGAGAAACGAAAGAAGATGAGCCGAAGCGGGTTTTCATCTCATTCGGCCCGGAGCATGCACCCCTGGAACAGCGGCAGGTGGAACTGGCTATCGAAGAGGCCATGTCCATCAAGCCTAAACCGGATATAGTCCTCTTTGCGGCCTTCCAGTTTGACGCCGAGGCGGCCAAGGACATTGATGAAACAAACTGGCCGGGCGTGACGTTGTTGCGGGTGCAGATGAACGCCGATATGTTCACCGAGGACCTGAAAAAGAAAAAAGCCTCCAATGAATCCTTCTGGCTCATGGGTCAGCCGGATGTGCGGGTCATCGAAATTAAAAAAGGCGAGGACAAGGGCAAAATTCAGGTTGAGGTGGCCGGGTTCGATTATTACAATCCCAAGTCCGGTAATGTGGAGTCCGGCAACAAGGGAGATATTGCCATGTGGATGCTGGACACCGATTACGACGGCAGGAGCCTGCTGCCACGCCAGGTCTTCTTTCCCATGGCCGGAGCCAAGGAGGGCTGGAGCCGCCTTGCCAGAAACCTCAAAGCCGAGATTGATGAAGAAAAAATCGAGGCCTTCCGCGGCACGGTGTCCCTGCCCTTCAAACCGGGCCGGCAGATCGCGGTCAAGATCATCGATGCCCGCGGGGTAGAGAGTTTGAAGATTGAGAAGATGTGAAAAATGACAATCCCTGAAGAAAAGCTTGCCGCCTGGCTCAACACAAAAGAAGACGAACATCTGGAGTTCAAGGAGGCCAAGGTACACTATGATTTTGAAAAGTTGGTGAAATATTGCGTTGCCCTTGCCAATGAAGGCGGTGGCCGCATGATCCTGGGCGTTACTGATAAAAGACCTCGTAAAATTGTCGGCACCAAGGCTTTTTTGGACCTGGAACGGACAAAGGCCGGACTTTTAGAACGGTTGCACCTTCGGTTTTTCGTTGAGGAAATCCATCATCCACAAGGGAGGGTCATCGTGGTTGAAGTGCCGTCACGTCCTATCGGCATGCCTGTCCAGGATAAAGGGGCCTATTGGATGCGAAGCGGCGAAGACCTTGTGCCCATGACCCCGGATATGCTGAAGCGGATCTTTGACGAGAGCGGTCCCGATTTTTCCGCTGAAATTTGCCATCAGGCCAGTTTGGACGATCTTTCCGGAGAAGCAATAGAGCGGTTTCGTTCAATATGGCGGAAACGGTCCGGCAATGCCGCTTTGCAAGAACTCTCCCCGGCGCAATTACTGGAGGATGCAGAGCTGATTGTGGATGGCGGTATTACCTTTGCCGCCCTCATCCTTTTTGGTACTCGGCAGACTTTGGGGAGGTTCCTTGCCCAGGCGGAAATTGTTTATGAATACAGGTCGAGTGAGGCATCGGTGCCCTACCAACAGCGTAAGGAGTTCCGTGAGGGGTTCTTTCTTATCCATGATTCGCTTTGGCAAACCATCAATCTACGCAATGACATTTTTCATTATCAGGATGGCCTCTTCCGGCAGGATATTCCTGCCTTTAACGAGTCTGTGGTGCGAGAGGCAATACTGAACGCGGTGAGCCACAGGGATTACCGCCTCGCTGGATCGGTGTTTATTCGTCAATATCCCTTGCGGCTGGAAATTGTCAGTCCTGGCGGATTTCCGCCCGGCATCACGGTTGAAAATTTCCTTTGGCGGCAATCGCCGCGCAACCGTCGCATTGCCGAAGTCTTTGCCCGATGCGGTCTTGTCGAAAGATCGGGTCAGGGGGCAAACCGTATGTTTGAGGAATGTATTAAGGAAAGCAAGCCCGTTCCTGACCTCAGCGACACCGACGACTATCAGGTATCGCTTGCCTTACGTGGAAATATACAGGACCCGCTCTTTTTGCAGTTCCTGGAAAAAATTGGCCGCGAAATCTTAGCGTCATTTACTACAAAAGATTTTCTTCTGTTGGATTTTCTTCATAAAGAGAAGCCTGTTCCGCTCGAATATGCAGACCGACTTCCAAGGTTAGTTGATCTTGGAGCCATTGAGAGAGCGGGAAAAGGAAAGTATATCCTCTCGCAAAGATTTTATGCCCTTGCCGGCAAAATAGGCGTATACACCAGGAAAAAAGGGCTTGATCGAGAAACGAACAAGGCCTTGCTTCTAAAGCACATCAAAAGAAAAAAGAAAACAGGGACCCGGCTTGAAGAGCTAATGCAGGTATTGCCCGCGCAGACTCATCATCAAGTGCAATCGTTGTTGCGAGAGTTAAAGAAGGAAAAAATGGTCAATGTTGTCGGTAAAACCCGTGGCGCATTGTGGTATCCGGCGGAAGAATAGTTTATTGCGTCTCATTATGCGTAAACGCAATTAAAACGTAAATTAGATGCAATACAAAATAAAAATATATGTAATTTCAAAAAGTTATGGTGTGACCTCATTGCGTTTTTTACTGACGGGGATTTTTTAAATTGAGCGAAGGCAAGATAGACAAACTGATCATCAATTCACCCTATGCGGAGCCGACCCGGTACTGGCAGTATGTGCGGGAGACCAGGACGTTTTCCCTGGAACCGGGGAGACGTTCGGCAGGGTATGTGGTCGCCACGCCGCAATCCAAAGGGTTTGATGATCCCGGTGTCTTTGTGCCTATCAAGCTGGTAAACATAATCCGGCCACGGATTATGGACTGGCGGGCAAGAGGCTATCCGGGCGTCACCGGTATTACCAAGCGGCTGCTTGACCACTGGCAGGACCCGGAGGAACGGCAGGACCGGCGATTCTTCTTCTGCCAGCTTGAGGCCATTGAAACCATGATTTGGCTGACCGAGGGGCCGGATGCCGAAAAGACCGGCATTGTCATTCCATCGGACGGCGGGGATTTTATCCGCTGGTGCTGCAAGATGGCGACCGGGAGCGGAAAAACCATTGTCATGGCTATGCTGATAGCCTGGCATGTGCTGAACAAGGTGGCAAACCGGCAAGATATCCGTTTTTCCAAAAACGTGCTGGTTGTCGCCCCTGGTCTCACCGTCAAAAGCCGGTTGAGCGTGCTGAATCCCTTTACCGATGATAACTATTTCGAGTTGTTCAACATCGTGCCGGTGGGGCTGCTGGATAAGCTGCGGCAGGTCAAGATCATTATCCGGAACTGGCACGCTCTGCAATGGGACACGGAAGAAAAGGTCGCCAAGAAAAAGACGGTGGACAAGAGGGGTGTCAAAAGCGATGAGGCGTATGTTCGGGATGTGCTGGGCGACATGGCAACCGCCAGAAACATACTGGTGATTAACGATGAAGCCCATCATGCCTGGCGGGTGGCGGCAGAATCGAAAACCAAAGGGAAAGCAAAGGAAGAGGAAGAGGCTACGATCTGGGTTGGCGGCCTGGACAGGATTCACAAGGCCAGAGGGATACTGAAATGCCTTGATTTCTCGGCCACGCCATTTGCTCCATCCGGCAAACAGAGCAGCGAAGAGGCGTTGTACCCCTGGATAGTCAGTGATTTTGGTTTGAATGACGCCATTGAAGCAGGGCTGGTCAAAACACCGCGCGTGGTGATCCGTGATGACGGCAGATACACCAAGGATTACAAATCCCGCTTGTACCATATTTACATGGATGATGAAGTCAAGGACGACATCAACCGGAAGGCCGAAGAAACCGAGCCGCTTCCAGACTTGATTACCAACGCCTATTATCTTCTGGGCAAAGACTGGCTGGAAACCAGGAACAATTGGCTTGCCAGGGGCCATAACGTCCCGCCGGTCATGATCACCGTGGCGAACCGAACCGAGACCTCATCCCGGATCAAATTCGCCCTTGATCATAAACAGATATTGATCCCGGAATTGTGCGACAGCGAAAGGACGCTGCAGATTGACAGCAAGGTTCTGGACGAGGCGGAGGGGGCTGAGGAATCCATTGTCATTGATGAGAACGGCAAAAAGCTGACCAAGAAACAACAGGGCGAGCTGTTGCGGCGACAGGTTGATACCGTGGGTAAGTTCGGGCAGCCTGGTGGGCAGATTCAGAAAGTTATTTCCGTGGGCATGCTTTCGGAAGGCTGGGACGCCAGCACCGTGACCCATATCATGGGCCTGCGGGCATTCTCAAGCCAGCTCCTGTGTGAACAGGTGGTAGGCCGGGGCCTGCGACGCACGTCGTATGATGTAGAAGATGATGGCTTGTTTGCCCCGGAATATGTCAATATCTTTGGCGTGCCGTTCACCTTCCTTCCCCATGAGGGTGGCGAAGGGCCGCCACCTCCACCCCCACCGCCCAAGACGGTCATCGAGCCGGTTCATAAAAAAGAAGAGCATGAAATAACCTGGCCGAACATCCTGAGGGTTGATCATGTTTATCGGTCAAACCTTGTTGTTGATATGGACAAGGTGCAGGCAATCGAGCTTGATCCTTATGATTCGATTATCGAGGCGAATCTTGCGGCGATTATAGCCGGAAAGCCGAATCTGGCGGCTTTGACGGAAATCGACTTAATGGAAATTGGAGAAAAATTTCGCCTGCAGACCATCATCTTCGAGACAACCAAGAGGATTTATAATTTCGAGAAACCGAACTGGCGGGGGAGGCAGGAAGTATTTCTGGTCCAGCTTGTCAGGATTGTGGAACGGTTTATCACCTCTGACAAAGTAATCATCAAAAACGACCTGTTCCGGCAGGAAGAACTGCGAAAGCGTATTCTCATCATGCTGAACCTGAACAAAATTATTCAGCACATCTGGGAAGCCATCCGGACGGAAAACACTGAAAAATTGGTTCCGGTGTTCGACAATGAAAATCCGATCCGGTCAACCGGAAATATGCGCACCTGGCATACCAGCAAGCACTGTGAGCCGACCAAGAATTCCCACATCAATTTTTGTGTGTTTGACAGCACCTGGGAGGCCTCCGAGGCCTATATCCTGGATAAGCACCGCAATGTTAAATCCTGGGTGAAAAATGACCATATCGGCTTTGTGATTCTCTATAATTTTCAGGGCGTGGTAAGGAAGTATTATCCTGATTTTATAATCAGGCTTGCCAATGGGGAACATCTCATTTTAGAGACCAAGGGCAAGGACAGCCAGCAGAACAAGACAAAACGGGCCTTTCTGGATGAATGGGCGAAGGCCATCAACAATCAAGGCGGCTTTGGCAAATGGCAATGGGCGGTTTCATTTCATCCAAGCGATTTGGCGGGCATACTGAATGAAAGTGTTCAGTGATCATTAAGACGCGCTGTCACTATTTTTGGTTTAACCATAAATAAGCGCGGGAATTGTTATCCGACAGTAAGGCGGCAACAAACGACGCGGGGTTCGCAGTAGGGGCCTATAGTGTATTTGCGGTATAGCCTTTCATGAGCCTGGACGTTTGTCTGGGCTTTTTTGTGGCCGATGATGGTGAACTGATGCGATCACAAAAAATGAGCAGGTGCGGGTTTGTTTCACACAAAAAAACAAAAAAGTTGCGCTAAGATCAACTTTTGTCTTATAGTAAATAATATGAAATTTGACCCGTCTGAAGAAATTGATAATGAAAAAGCGCACTTCATAATATGCGATATTGTGGCAGGCGGGGAAATAATTATCAGTAAGCACGCAAAAGGGCGAATGCAAGAACGGGGCTATTCAATGTAGGACGTTGAACACATTTTGCTCCGTGGCGAAATTACGAATAAAGAATTCAAGAATAAAAAACACAGAGCTGGGCTTACACAATAAAGGGCGACGACCTTGAAGACGATGAAGGCGGCGTTGTTACTGTGATTATCAGCCGTCAAATTTGTGTAATAATAACGGTTTTAGGGTGAAAAGGGGAACATAATGAATAAATGCTATTCATGCGGTGCAGACATTCAGATAATAAAAGATAAGCCATACAACTACAACGAGTGTGGGCTTGATGTCGTTTTGCATGGCATAACTCAATATGCTTGCCCATCATGTGGGGAGGAATATGCTTCTATCCCAAACATGCAAAAGCTTCACAGGTTTATCGGCGCGCATATCTGCCAGAAACGGAAAGCACTGTTGAAAGCTGAAGAAATTAAATTTCTCAGAAAAGATTTGCATCTGAAGGCGAAAGAACTGGCCGCTCTGCTGGGCATTACCACTTCCACTATTTCAAGGTGGGAGAACGGGAAAAAAGAGATTGGCGAGGCGCATGACCGGCTTTTAAGGTCAATTTACATCATGTATGCCTCAGAGCAGGCAAATCATATGATTTGCGGCGGTGTCCTCAATATGTTTAAAGAGTTGCCTGCAAAGCGGAAAAAAATTGAGCAGCCTAAAAAACTCGACCTTAACCCTCAAGAATGGCTGAATTGCCTTCCTGATTGTTGCCCGGCTTGATTCGAATAAAATATTATTCAAGAGGTAATGCCGGTATGGAAAAATGTTGGTACAATTGTTGGTATTAAAAAATTTTCCAATATAAAAAACTAACAATATAAAATAGTTATCAAGCTGGTTTGATGGACGCCACCTCATAGGCCGGATAATTCCGGTAATGTCCTAAACCCCGAGTTCTGAAAAGGATTTCGGGGTTTTTTGTTTCTGATGTATTTCGATAACAACCCTTGGCATTCCGTCATCTGTGACAGAAGCAACTTTACCACTGGGGCGGTCAGCACCTCTGTGGCGGGGGAAAAATATCGGAAAATTGGGGGACATCCATGATAAGTAAAGTCAAGAGGAAAACGGAGATTTTCCTGAACCACCAAGGATTGTTCAATCGTTTGTGTTATCCTTCAAATCCCCAATCTACCTCTGAGGGGAGCGGAGGCAAAAGACCATTCCTCCGAAGAGCATTTTTGGAGGCCCATTCTCGGAACGGTCTTTTGCCGGAGCGAATTTTAAGGATTGTTTCATTCCTTGTGGTTTTTCATCTCAACCTGCCGTAATTTGACTTTTTTCTTCTTTTTTCAATAGATCAGCGTTGATCACGCGACCAGACATCCATCAAAAGCCTTTCAGCAAGCAAGATTTGGCAAGAATAATTGTAGAGTTGGCAGATTCCAATCACAAGCACAACGATCTTGACTAAATCGAAGGACATGGTGAGCATCTGGAAGTGTGAAGCATCGCAAAACACCCACACACCAGAAGAATGACCCGCCATGTCCTATACACATCTTAGTTGGTATTTCGTTACCTGGAAGCACTTCATGATCCTGAACAGAATCCGCTGCACCAGATAAGCTGTGGCTGAAAAAATGACCATCGAATGAGCACCGCACTTCCCCTAACAATAACGAGATGATGGATTTGGGGAAATCCACTTGCTTTTCCCTTCCCGCTCCCTTATTATAGGATATACCGTAAAGCTAAAACAAGGGTGATTCTTATTTTAGGTTCGAGGCAGGCCGCATGAAACGAGAGCTTCAAGGACAGTACGTTACCATATCGACGGTGGGTGAGAAGGCGCAGGCCTTTGTGCCCGCACCGCTGCCGCCACGTCCGCCCATCGACTGGACATCGGAGCTGCGCAGCAAGTTTGACCAGGCCCTGCTGGCGCTGGGACGACTGGACAGCGTCTCGACCCTGCTGCCGGACACTTCTTTGTTCCTCTATATGTATGTCCGCAAGGAGGCGGTGCTCTCTTCCATGATCGAGGGGACGCAGTCATCGCTTTCGGACTTGTTGCTGTTTGAGCTGGATCAGGAGCCGGGCGTCCCGTTGGATGACGTGCGGGAGGTCAGCAACTATGTCGCGGCGCTCGACCATGGCCT
>Ga0180007_10000820_pt1 | contig 47297 bp, 38 predicted proteins | sample MM_PC_MetaG_FD_121122 | JGI IMG/M metagenome (GOLD analysis project Ga0180007, IMG submission 121122) | Groundwater microbial communities from the Aspo Hard Rock Laboratory (HRL) deep subsurface site, Sweden - MM_PC_MetaG | ecosystem: Environmental > Aquatic > Deep subsurface > Groundwater... | reverse complement strand
TACCCAAAGCTGTCACTATACCCCACAGAGATTACGACTGCATACACAGTCAGTGCTTGGCAGAACCCATCGTCTTTGGTGATAGCTCCTAGCGGAACTTGCACAGTTACCCCAAGCGTTACCGCATCGCCGTGGCCTCTTAACCACGAGATGACGATATACAACCGGGCTGCTACAGCGACAGTAACCTTCGAGAGTGTTTCTATAGCCGCTGGAACCAACGCTACATTTATGCAGACAGCCACGGGCACCGCTGCTAACACCTGGATTAAACTTAAGTAAAGGATTACTTATGAAAAAACTATTTACCTTTCTTTTCGCTCTGCGCGTTTCTGCTCTTGTTGCCCAAGAGCTGACCGCCGACACCGTTGTTACAATCTCATTAAACTAAGGAGCATCACATGAACTTTCAACCTTTGATCGACAATCTTCCCTACATCCTCGCAGCCATAGGTGTAATCATCTGGGCTGCCTCTAAGTTCGTCACTAGTAGAGCCGTGGCTAACCCTGCGGTTGACGCTTGGGACACATGGGCACCACGTATCCAGTGGGCCTCTGACCACTACTCTGAAGCTATAGACTGGCTGGTAGAAGCTAAGGTTCTCAAGCTTGTGGGTAGCGAGAAGATGGCCTACCTGAATGAGCTCACGGCAGACTTTAAGAAAGCCATTGAAGCCGGCGATTACCTTGAGGCTATCAATAGTGTCATTGGCTTCTATAAGGATGCCAAAGGTAAAGCCGTTGCTGCGAACCCTTCAACGCCGGAGCTGACCGAGAATACCCCGGCGCAATAAGAGGTCAGCGGTTTGACTTCCCCGTGTATGCTCGCCGGATCACTGAGGATCTCACTTGGTGGTCGGGCACAGACGGCAAACAGTGGGCATCAGGCTTGGAGCTTAAATGGTAATATTTGCGATAATAGGAGCAAATGATGACAATCAAAATGCCGGATAAAACGCCCTGGGGCGCCGTGCTTATTGGGTTTTTATGGCTTGTGTGGCGTGGGTTGTTGCATGTGCTTAGAATTAAACCATGGGATGAGGAATAAAATATGAAAACATTCTTTAAACTAATCCTGCTCATGCTTGGCTTCCCGCCAGCAGCAACCGAAGAACAGAAGGTTGAAAAGCTAATTACCATGCGCGAGGCAAGAGACTGCCACAACGCCATGGTTGCAACGCTTCTTGAAATTACATACAAAGCCGCAGCTTGGGCCTTGTTCCATTGGAATTTGCCATGGTTCTTTGAATCGCCGCTGATCAGCAATCCCATGAATGTTAAGCGTGCTATCGGGTCTTTGGGCTGGACTGTTCGGGAATTGGAAGACTTTCGAGAGCTACAAGAGGGCAAAATGGTTCCTGGCAAAGTCGGCATCCTGGTTCATTGCCCGGACTCTGAAATCAAAGGAACACTTATGCAGCACTGGGTTGTCTGGATGGGTAAAGACTCCAAGGGCAATCACCTCCTACATTGGGGGCAGAAGCAGGAACTTGAAGTTAAGACCGAGGAAGAAATGTTCGCTTTGTATCGCACTGGCACACCGAACTGTGCTTTTGAAGTCAGCAAAAAATGACCAGACACGCAATCAGAAACGCAATGCTAGACGCTCTCGAAAAAGTATCAACCAGGGATGATTACTACGCGATCAACCACATTTCTACCGAGAAATTGTGCGAATTAGAAGATTTTCTTGTCGGCTTCCTGCCGAGTATCGGGATTAAAGTCACTACATAGGAGATTTATCATGGAACTTTGCGCCATATACGGCTCTGTAATTGCTCTTTTAATTACCATTGTGCGCTTTGAATTAAAATAATGTCCTGGGGGTTCTCGAATGTTCGCTACTTTTCTGGAAAAGACTTCGCTGGAATGGGCGCTCAGCAAACTGACGCCCGAACTGATCGGCATAATTGCCCTGGTAGTTCTGGCGGTCTGGTTCGTTTTGCGTGCGCATAAGTATTTCAGCGATCATGCCCGGCTTGTTAAGCAGGGCGGCAAGCTGGAGCAACTTATTTCGGCCTGCCCCTGCATCAGCAAAGTTAATGGCCTTTGGCTTCAAGACGAAACCAGAAACGGCGGCCAGCCGCCAGAGAAAGTAGAATGCGCTTATCTGAAGGATAAAGGGAAAGGGGAAATATCATGCCAACCGACTGGAGCAAAGTAGATCATTTCTCAAAAGAGGAGGCCTGGGGCGATCCCGACAAGATCAATCCACTTTTGGTTTACAGTATGGATGTCTTGCGCAAATTAGTAGGACGCAAGATTATAATTAACAACGCCTACCGTCCAGGTGATCCCGGAACGCATGGAAGAGGCGACGCTGTAGACTTCGTGATTGTTGGCCTCTCTGTAGTTGATCAGTTCTTAGCAGCAGAAAAGACCAGGTTATTTACCGGACTTGGCGTTTACCCTTACTGGAATCGCCCCGGCCTGCACGCCGATGTTAGAACATTGAAGCCAAACGAGCACGGTCATAGATGGGGCCGCAACGCAGCCGGAGTTTATGTCGCCCTTGACTGGCAGTTTATCCGCAATATATAAGCCGATGGAACAGCCAGCATTAGAAAGGGAGTTCACCGATGCCGAAATCACCAAAAAAATTATCGAAATTGCCGACCGGTACGAAAGACAACTATTGCTCGCCAACATTATCATTGCCGCACAGCTGGTACGTGGGCGACAAGGAAGAAATGATACGCCGAAGAAGCCGCAAGCTCGCGGAAACTGGCGTTAAGTGCTGCCCGTTTTGTGGCGGCTCGATATGGCGCATAAATGATTGCGATAAATGCGGCGATCATTGCCAGAAAATTTAGTTTTTAGTCAGATCCTCTCACTTTAGCCCGTCAGAAATGGCGGGTTTTTTGTTTTTTACACTTTCATTAGCACCCTTTTTAGACCACCCTGTAAACTCGCTCCTGAAAAGCGTTTGCTCAGCGCGCCTACCAGGACTCGAACCTGGGGCCCCAGGATTAGGAATCCTGTGCTCTATCCACCTGAGCTATAGGTGCCGCTATTTGCTGATTCTACTAATTTTTGCTGGTAAAATCAAGCTGTAATGATTTATTGTGTTATTAATTTGTAAATCTAACAACAGGAGCTCGATGTTGAAAAACTATCTGATCGCTGTAATGCTGCTGGCGGGATTCCTGATCGCGCCCGGCAATTCTTCTGTGATGGCTGCTGACACGGGCAAGCTGATCACCAACCAGTGTCGCCAGAACATTAAAATGCTCAACGAAGCTACTCAGAAATTCGTCAATGACACCGGGGATCAACTGCCGCCTTGGGCTCGGTATGAAACGGTAAAGAGCAGCCTGATGAATCTCGACTATCTGCCAACAGATCCGGTTGGCCCAACGCCTGACTGCAAATACAATCTTGTGAGTAACAGTCGCGAAGATTTTCAGTGGTATTGTAATCTGCATGGCGTTCTGGAAGGCGAAAAAACCGTAAATTTTCAGTATCACGAACATCAAATCATGGCCAAAACCACGAGCAGATACATAAACAACAAAAGATATAAAGAGCACGTCAGCGAGCTGTTACGCTGGACTGATTATGCTCCCACTCCGGTCGAACGCCTTAAATATCATTATAATATGAATCCGCTCAGCACCATACTGGTTATGGTCGGAGTATTATTGATTATATTTATTGTTTATAGAACTCTTTAAAAGCTGTTGAATTTTTCAGCGATTCAGCGGCAATTTAAGTTCTTCTGAGAGCTGCGCCAGCATGGTGTCAACCCAATAGCCGGAAAAGCCAAGTTTGCGGGCTTTAAACAAATTCAATATGGCTTTTCCACGCTGGCCCTGTTGTGTCCAGGCCATTGCCAGAATGACATAAGGCCAGCCGTTTTTGTGATTGTGACCTTCGAGATATTCTATGGTCTTTATTGGCTGGCGCAAAGCCAGATGCAGAGCAGCCAGATCGTAGATTAAAAACTCGTTGCTCGGGTTAAGATAAAGTGCCAGAGTCAGCTCTTCGTAGGCATCAAGAAAAGCTCCCCGGCCTGCAAAAACAAGACCAAGGGCACGATGAGCATCTGAATCTTCTGGATTCTTTGCAACTGCCTGCCTGGCATAATATTCAGCGGTATCGAATTCTGATTGTGTTGAATAGCCAAGCAGCGACAGATGAAAATAGATCTTGCCCAGTTCGAGATAGCCTGTCTTGGCCTCATCTTCGACGGCCTTGCCATCTTCGAACAGGACGAGAGAATCTTCATAATGTCTCCAGGCCTGGTGCAACAAATCAACGTTGCCTTGCCTGATTCCTTCTTCGATCAACTCCCGTGGTTCGACATAGGGTACACCACCCTCAACAACCCTTATTGACAGAGCTGAAGCAGTCATTGCCGAAGCAAAAAGGAAGACTGCTGGCAGAACTAATAATTTGATTTTATTGCCAATAGACATTTGCATCCTCCTGATGTTATAAATTATCCTGACTAATTCTTTATCATGTAAAGCATTCAAAATCCAGCAAAATTATGAATACAGCTGCTAAAAGCGAAAAGGCTTTTGAATCTCGATTGAACCGGCCGACAGTCTGGCTGGTGCTTTTTGTATTCTTTGCGGCACTGCCTATACTAATATATTATGATTGCTACATTCGTTACCTTGACGAAACCTTCAACCGGAACCGCGAATCTATTGTCAAAATTTTTCACCGTGAGCTGACATCTTTTGGCAGTAAAGCAACCAACCGCCAGATTTTTTTGCAGCAACTTCAGGGTTACCGTGACAGCTTTCGCCGCAATTATCCAGAAACCGATAGAAACCTCGGACTAAAAGAAGGCCTTCTGGCTGAACTACCGGAAAATGCCAGTCTTATCGTCTGGGATAACCGCGGGCAACTGCTTGAAGAGCTTTCTCAGATCAAAAGCAGCGGCTTATCAAAGGAGCAGACGAACAAACTGATCGAGATTCTGCTAAACACTCACAATGATTTCTCTGCCGGAGCAAACCTGCAGACTCTTCGCCAGATTGAACAGTTTGAACAAAGTCATGCAGATTTTTTTACAGGCCTCTTTCCACTTACTGGTCGGGCTTTCTCATTCACGAGTGCTTTTACCAGCCCGAACAAGATGTTTGGCAACTACCTTTCGTCCTCGGAAACTTTTTTCTACTGGGATTTCATGAACAACCATGATAACAATCAGGGTGGATTCATGGCATTCATACCGTTAAAAGATTTGCCAGTAACCTTTGGACTGGCTCAAATACTGCTCAGAGACCCAAGCGCGACCCCTGAAATTGCCAATGGTTTTTTTGATCAGACAACCGGACAAATTGAATTGTCTTATCCCGGTCTTTTGAATGCGGCAAAACAAGGCGTTGCACTGTTTAATGATGGGCTCAACAACCCGCTTTTTTACGATGACTGGGTGCTGTTCGTACAGCCGATGGCAGAAAGCACATCAGTTAATATATTCTCGATTTTTTCAACGCGATCACAACGTCTGGCGACTGAATCACAAAAAGGAAATGCAAAAACAGCCAGTTTAATTCTGATCTTTATTGCCGTTATCTTCTTTTATCACTCTTACAGGCTGGCATCGACCACCGGGCTATCTCTGCGAAAAAAAGTGGCTGGCCTTTTTCTGCTCTGCATGCAATTGCCAATTTCCATATTGATTTTTCTGGGAGTTCAGTTTGCGCTCAGCCAGGAAAAACTGCTGAGTCAGGAGGCCGAAACACAGCTTATCGAGTTGGTTAAGAAAGTCGATCGTTCGGCACAGGACCATTATCGAGCAACTACCGAATGGCTTAAATCCCTTAAAAGCATGCACACAATGCAACAACTCGATAAAAAGAAACTGCACGAAACTTTTTTCGAGTTCAGTCGTAACAATCAACTGCAGAGCTTTTATCTGATCGGCCTTGATGGCAATATTGAGTTTGATATTGACAATATTAAAGCAGATAACGGCAACCGTATTTTCATAAAAAGTCTTGGCATGCGCATTCTTGCGACCAGTTCTGACCAGGGCAATCTGCAACCGACCGACACGTTTTCGTCAACAGATAGCCTTTTCGACCTGATCGCGCACAAGACCGGGCACATGCATCTGGTCGTCTGGCCTGGCACCAACAAACAGAACTTTGTTTACACAGATGTGCTGACACTCGAGAGCGGAGAGCGATATGCAATAGTCGCCACCATCGACAAAACCGAGCTTGATCGCAACTATCTCAGACAGGTCGTTACCCAGCAGTACCGGCTTGGCCCTGATCGTGAAATCATCATACTCAAAGAAGATGATATATCAGACGCCATGCCTCGCCTTTCCTCAACATTCAAAGCCAATCTTCTGCCCATGCTGGCTACAACAAGAATTTCGAATGTCATCGAAACCGACCAAGTCGATGACGAAAACGATCGACTGCTGGTAGCGATCGGGCGCGGCGTAAACACCAGTGATTTTCTTATCGGTGCCAGATTCAGCTGGCATAAAATTACCGATGTCATTGACATGACTTATTTACTGGTACTGCTCGGTATCTTCTTCAGCCTTTCGGCATCGACATTCCTTATCGCCATCCTGATTCGTGAGTTTCTGACACCGGTTTCGGTTTTGTCATCGGGCGCAAAAAGCATTATTAGCGGCAACCTCGATCTTGAGCTACCGATGTTCGCACGCGACGAACTCGGGGAATTAGCAATAACGTTCAACGCTATGACCAGGCGCCTGCGCAACAGGCTCACCGAGCTAACCGTGCTCTACAACCTTACCCAGAAAGCATCTACAACTCACAGCCAGCGAGAGGTATTCGACCTCGCCGCCGGCAACCTGCAGAAACACCTGAATGCCGACACCTCTGGAACCGCATGGTTTAACGAAGGAGAAGGCATTGACAGTATTTATCTCGCAGAACATCTTCCTGACGATGAAAGTGAAGCAATCAGAAGCTGCGTTAAAAGTGCTCTGCGCACTTACCAGTCAGTTGCAGAGTTCAGCGAAAAGCTCGATCGCTTCGTTCTCGGTGTGCCGCTGTTTTTCGAAGAAAAAAAATTCGGTGCGGTCTATCTGGTTTTCCCAGAAGAACGTGGCAAAGATAAGCTGCATCTTTCTGATGACGAAAAGAGCTTTATTGAAACACTTCGGCATCATTTGTCGCTGATCATCGAAAAACAGCGTCTGTTCGAGCAGGCAATAACCGACGGCCTTACCAAACTTTATCTCAGGCGCTTTTTTCTTGCCACGCTCGACAAAGAGATTAACCGTTCCAAGCGCTATCAGCTCGACGTCAGCGTTATCCTTTTGGACATAGATCTTTTCAAAAAGTTTAACGACACTTTCGGACACCAGGCCGGTGACTACGTATTGCGCGAAACTGCGCAACGAATCATGGAAAGCATAAGATCAGTCGACACCCCAGGTCGCTACGGTGGCGAAGAAATGGCAGTCATTTTGCCACAGACCAACATTAAAGAAGCTTTTGTAGTTGCTGAGCGTATGCGAAAAGCAATCGAAGGCGCTGAATACACTTTTAAAAACGATTCAATGAAGGTTACGGCCTCGTTAGGCGTCAGCTCTCTTCATATGCGCGACATAAGCCTTGAAGAACTCATCGAAGAGTCTGATAAAGCAATGTATGTTGCCAAGGAAAAGGGTCGCAACCAGGTCAGAATAGCGCCGGAGGCAATGTAATGCAAACACCGGCAAAAAGCATCCAGAACAGGCATCTCTTTCAGACTGGCTTCACACTGGTCGAGATACTCATAGTTTTGTCGCTGGTCGGATTTCTCGCTCTGCCGTTCACAAATATGTTCATCTTTGGGGTACGCGGCAGTCAGGATAATGCAGAACATGTTCTTGCCTACAACCTCGCTCGCGAAAAGATCGAAGAGATCAAAAGTCTGCCGTTTGAACTGATAAAATCAGACTACGACAATTTTCGCGAGGTTTACCAGGATCGCCCAGGCCTTGACGAGCCGTATTTTAATGATGCCTCTTTTGAACAATACTTTTCTGACGTATTTGCAGATGAGTCCTTGAAAGACAGCAACCTGCTGTCGACCTGGAACCGTCTCAAGACAATGTATCCAAAAACCTATCTGCGCAAACTACAAACATACCCTCCAGACTATCTGAATTACCGGCGCATAGTCAGGGTCGAGAGCATTAACGAATCAGCACAACCTTCAAAAACTAAAAAAGTCAGCGTTCTGATTTTTGACAAGGAAAACAAAAAAATAGCTGAACTGATAACTCTGATAGGACAGCATAAATGATCAAACAAACTTCGCAAAAAGGCTTCACGCTGGTCGAAGTTCTTCTGTCCATGTCTCTTACTGTGCTGGTTGGCGGCGTTCTTTACCTAATGCAATCGACTGGAATGTCAACAGTGCAGAAGGGTACTTCTCAGCTTATAATCAACTCAGAGATCAGAAACAAGATGGAGAGAATAGCCAGCGATTTGCGCAATAGTAAAGAGATTCTCGACATTAAACCAGATTTGATAAAAATGCGTTGTTACAAATACTCAATCGAAAAACCAGATCCCGGTGAAGATGCTCTGGTAACCATTTCTTATGAAGTCGAGCGCGGCCAAAAACAACATATTCTCTGGCGCACAGAAAATCGCGAGAATCCGATTAAGATGCTTGCGCTCGACAAAATTGGCGAAGGAATTTTTCAGCCTTTTTTTGAAGATAGAGACACGGCCAGCCCGGTTGGCTGGTCTTTTTATCCATTCGATATGATCTCAAACGATTCAGGGCAACGACAGCGTATCAGTCTGATAAAATTAAAACTTGATTTCAGCCAGCAACGAGAATCTGCAGCTGTGATAACAAGCGTCAACCTCAGACCTGCTTCATCCAGAATCAGGCAGCCAAACTGGAAATCCAGATAATGACTTTTCCTGCATTTCTAGGCATTTGCGCAATCATTGTTCAGGCAACACTTGCAATGGTGGTAATGCTCAAAGATCCCGGTCGCACACAAAACCGTTTATTCAGCCTGCAACTCCTTCTATTCTGCTTTTGGAGCGGCGCCGAACTATATCTTCTATACGGCGGCGTCAGCTTAACCGGCATAAAGCTGCTTTTTACACCGGCCATTCTGCTTGCCTATGTTTTTTGCATATTTACGGCAATTTATCCAGAAAATCAGCCAGATGCCAGCATAATAAAGAACCGCACATATCTTGCCGTGTTTTTTCTACCGGCGGCTGCTCTGCTGTTTTTCTTGTGGACCGGGCGTCTAATCAGCGGTTTTGAACCTATTGCCGCTGGTTTTTCAATCGATCTTGGGCGTTTTGAGTTTGTCGTTAAGGGCGTAGTGATCGGGTATCTGTTTTTATCGCTGTCAACGCTTTCAAGCAGTCGCAAAAAAGCCGATACTACAATCCAGCTTCGTCGTCTGCGCTACACTTTTGCCGCAATGCTGCTGCCAGTTGCCGCAGGTTCGATCGTTATTGCCTTCAGCAAATGGTTCATTGGCGGAACCACCATGTATTCCTTCGGGCTTTTCCCGGTTTTGAGCATAATAATGAGTATAATTCTCGGCTATACGATGCTCAGATACAATCTGATGGAAATCGACCTGATCTTTTCAACCGGTCTTGTTTACACACTGCTCACCGCAATCATGGCCGGCATAATGGAGCTTTTTCAGGAGTTGATGCAGAACATTCTGAATTTTTCAGATCTCTGGAGCAAGATAATCGCCATTCTTATCATTGCCGGAATTTTTTCGCCGGTAAAAGAGCTGTTGATACAACTGGTCGACAAATTCTTCGGACGCCAGACCTTTGACTCGGCAACTGTCATGCAGACAATACTTGGCGAGCTACGTAAAATGCCGGACGAAAAAAAGCTTTTTGAAAGGTTTCTGAGTGAACTGGGGCTGGTGCTTGATTTTTCGGGTGCCAGACTGCAGCTTGCTGGACAGCCACAACTAGTTGTACCGGCAGAACTGCAAAACTGCACAATACGAGAAGAATTCTCAAAACTGCCACCAGATATTAATGATATCGACAGTATAATTCAGTATTATATCAACAGCAACAGCAACGACCTTGCCACGGCTGCCCGCGAGTTGAAAGACTGCGACGTCCGCCACCTGTTTAATTTTGCCGACAATGAGCGCCAATATGGCTTTTTGCTGTTAAGTGCAAAAAACACCAGAGTGCCCTATACGACGACAGAAATAAATCTGCTGCTGGGACTGGTAAATGAAGTTCCGCACCTATTGGCAAACCTGAGCATGATAGACCGTCTTATTAACCAGGAAAAAATCAGCCAGGAAATCGACTGGGCACGAAAAATGCTGCAGGCAATATCAGCTTCAGGCAGTATCAGCAGTTTTTCCGGCATGCCAATAGCAAGTTTCGCTTCATTGTCTACCGAAATAAAGGGTGACATGATTGACATCTGCCAGAATCAGGACAACAGCTTCATTGGCATTTACGACGCATTTCATCACGGAATACAGGCGGTTCTCACTTTAAACATCATGTTCGCTGTACTAAGGTGTTTTAGCGATATGCAGTCACAGTTGCACCATGCAAATCGGGTTTTACGATGTTTTTCACAGCAGCTTTGCTCGGCAGCAACCATTATAAAAGTAAATCAACGTAAGATTGAGATAGCCAACGTCGGCAACCCTTCTCCTCTGGTTATTTCTGCGGCAGGTATCCGCCGATTATTCGATGATCAGTCACAGCCGGTTGGATATCACGAAGAGATCAGACCTCAGTTCTGTTCGTTCGAACTTGCCGACAATGAACTGCTTTTCTGCTCGACGAATGGCATTTACAAGGCCTTTAAGCAATTGCACGGTCAGACACTCGAAGAGTTTCTTCAAAGCACAGGCAGCAACGCCATAGAACAGCTTCACCAAAAAATTATTAATTCAATCAAAACATTAACCCACCAGAATTTTACTGATGACATCACATTTTTAATGGCAGGTCAGATATGAATCAAAAATTTACCGGCAGACGCAAAAGCAGACAGATAATGGTAGGAAGAGTCGCAGTCGGCGGCAATGCCCCGATCAGCGTGCAGACCATGACCAAAACTGATACGCGCGACATAACTGCCACGCTCAGCGAAATCAATCACCTCAAGCTCGCTGGTTGCGACATCATAAGACTGGCAGTGCCCGATGCCGCGGCGGCCAAAGCGCTCAAAGAGATCTGCGCTGCCTCGCCGATCCCGATTATCGCTGACATTCATTTTGATCATCAGCTTGCACTTGATGCCATAAGAAATGGCGTGCATGGACTGCGACTCAACCCCGGCAATATCCGCACTGAGGAAAAAGTGCGAGAGGTGGTTGCCGCAGCTTCAGACTGGCAGATACCGATAAGAGTCGGTGTCAACGCCGGTTCTCTTGACCCGGCTATTAAACTGAAATATGGTGGCGTAACTGCTGCCGGGTTGGCTGAATCCGCACTGAATGAGGTAAAGCGCCTGGAAAAATATGGATTTGAGCTCATTAAAATTGCCGTCAAGGCATTTGATCTGCACACCATGTGTGAAGCAGTAAAGATTACCGCCAGTTCATGCGACTACCCGCTGCATCTCGGCGTCACAGAATCAGGACTGCCAGAAGACGGTATAATCAGATCTGCGATGGGAATTGGCAGTCTGTTGTTGCAGGGTATTGGCGATACCATAAGAGTGTCTCTTACCAGCGAATCAACCCTGGAAATAGTTACCGGCTACAAGATTCTGCAGGCAGCCGGACTGCGTGACTGCGGGCCAATTATTGTTTCGTGCCCGACCTGTGGGCGCTGCCAGATACCATTACAGGAAATTGCGCGCCAGGTGCAGCAACGACTGGCCGGGATCAAGGAAACATTTCAGGTTGCAGTAATGGGCTGCGCGGTTAACGGCCCAGGAGAAGCGGAACAGGCAGATTTTGGTATCGCCGGCGGCAAAGATAGTGGCCTGATCTTCAAACACGGCAAAGTTGTCAGAAGCCTTCCCATGGAAAAACTGGTGGACGGCCTGATTGAGGAGATATTTATCAGCCTGCAAACTAGCCCCGGTAAAGACTACGGGATACATGGCTCTAATGGCCAAAGGCCATTAGAGCCATCTAAAAAAGGAAACTAAATAATGAACCACCTGCAAAATTCCAGCAAAACTCTGCCTTTTAAGATTTTTCTCGTTCTGATAATTCTGCTGACTGTCCTGCTAGTTCCTGTTTCAGCACAGGAAGGCGAACAGACAGTCAGTTTCAGAACACCTGGCATCGAGCTGGTTTTCCAGCCCCCGCTGCGGTCTAGCATTAATTCAGCCAACCCGGCTAATATTGAGGTTCCCCGCTTAAATCTGATGGTAAACCTGTTTGAGAATTATCTGCAATATCTCAACCACCTGCAGAAAATAGCGACCGGAACTTCTTTAAGGCTTCTTTACGCACCCGAGCAGTCCATCGAAAACTGGACGGATGATGCAAAATTTATCAGGTTACGCGAAATAGGCTTGAACACATTTTTAAGCCAGGTCAACCAGTTTTTAAAAGAACGCAGCGGCACTGATGCAAATTATCTGCTTGAAAGCGCGGATTCGCTTTTTACCATTCCCGATCAACTATTGCGCCAGACCAGCAAAGTGGCGATGCGCACCGAGCTGATAAATCACTCATGTTTTCAAAAAAGCCTGGAACCCGACACAGATTTTTGCGTAATTGACGACCATCAGGTAGTTACCGCACGTCCATTCAGACGCAGCAACAGACTTTTTCTGATGACCGACGTCAATGATGTCTGCAAAGCTGATCTGCTTCTTAAACAGTCCAACGTCTGGTATGCGGATCTTGCAGCTTCTGGCGACGGCAAATATATCGCCTTTACCGATGGAATGAAGCCTATGGTAATGGCCATCACCGCCAGCGAGGGCCAACGGCTTTTCTCTGACGACAATCTCATTTTACTTTCAATGCAATGGGCGCCCAAAAAACCGCTGTTAACAGGGATGGTTCTGAACAATTCCAATCAGGAGCGCAGCTTTTTCCTTTATGACGCCGCTGCCGGTTCTATGCTTGACCTCGGCAAAGAGAAGCTGACTGAAATATCCAACTTTCTCAATCCTTACACCTGTTGGTCTCCAGACAGCAGACGCGTTATGTTGACTTCTGCCAGATCTGTGCATCTGATTGACCTTGAGGCCGGCAAGGTAGTAACCAATATCGTCAGGGTGCCAAATGAGATCGGTGAGCTCATCTGGTCTGACGACAGCAACTCGTTCGCTCTGGTGGAAGTCATTGGCCAGGCCAGACAGCGCTACATTTTCGACGACCTCGATTATCGCAAGTCGGTGTTGCACAGATATCGAATTCGACCAGATTTTTCGGTAAGTGAAGACCACGCTCAACGTGTCGAATCGCGCAATACCATAAAACTGGTATCTTTCTGGACCAACGACCGGGTACTCTATCTCGAAGGTCGGTTGATAAGCAAAAAGCTCAACACTCCATTCTGGGATTTGAGCTCAGCCTTTAAAGCTAATCTAACCGCCGGACCGGCGACTGCTGCCGAACGCGACTCATCTTCGGTAATCAGCTCGCCATCGACACTGCCAATGCAGTATTTATATGTCTTTCGCAATCTCGACAGCAAGCTTAAGAACATCTACGATGCCGGTTTCAATCACAGTAACAATCTGTTTACCGACAAGTTTGAAAACATCTGGTTTATTGGTTTGCGACGCCCTGAAGAAGTGAGCCAGCAGTCGAATGTGTACAATCACAGAGCAGCACCCTACCCCTTTCCTGAACATAATGTATCCGTATTAAGCGGCATTCCAACGAACAAAATGGCACTGTTGCTTAAGTTTCTCGAAGAGTACAATCTGCGACTCATCAGGTTCAACAGCAAGACCAGTCGCATGTTCCTGCTTGCCAATTTCAGTGGCCCGCTCAATCTCTGGTCGGGTAGTCTGCGCAAAATAGTTGATGGTCTTGGTAACGGCAACAACTGACTCTCGCCTGCTCTCACTGACTTTTCGCAATAAACTTGCCTCTTTTTGTGTTTTTCCTTATACTGTCTAGACTCAAAAAAGCAAGGGGGAAGGCGAATGAAGAAATTCAGTTTTTTGGTGATGGCCTGTTTGCTGGTGACGATCTGTTCAGCAGGTTATGCCGCAGAGGTGCTTTACGACGACACGCACGCTCAGACCGCCGGAAACGCAGACTGGATTCCAGAAGGCGCCTACTCTGAAATGGCCGACATGCTAAAAGAGAATGGTTTCACGATTACCAGCCTCAGCAAAGTAGCCGACAACAACGGTGAGATCAGTGCTGAGCTGCTTGGGAACTATGCAGCTGTAATTCTAGCCGAACCCAACAATCCATATACTGCTGCTGAACAAAAGGCAGTTGTTGAATTTGTCTACAACGGCGGCGGCCTTTTCATCGTCGGCGACCATGGGAACGCAGACCGCAACGGCAACGGCTGGGATGCCGTAAAAGTTTTCAATACCTTCACCCCCAAATTTGGTTTTAAATTCATGGGCAACAGCATCTATGAAGCCCCGATCTCAGGAACTATTAACAACAGCCATCCCGCCATGTTCGGCGTTCGTGCAGTAGGAGTCTGGGCCGGTTCGACTTTTGAACTGGTAGCAGCCGAAGAAGCAAAGGCCACCGGACTTATCGACAGTCGCATCGCCAAAGCCCCATACATTGTCGCAGCCGAATACGGCACCGGGCGAGTAGTTGCTATCGGCGACAGTTCACCTTTCGATGACGGCACTGGCAGCGGTGGCGCCAACAAACTGCACGACAGTTACGACTCCTTCATGTATTCGCACCCACAACTGGCCTACAACGCCATGACCTGGACCACCGGTAAAGTTCCCGCCAAGCGCGTTCCATCACGACCAGTGGCGATGTTTAACGAAGCAAAAAGCGAAGAGAAATCGATCAACATTCTAATCGATGCCGCTCACGGCAACGCCTCTTCTGACAAGATGAAGACCTTTGAAAAACACATGAAGCGCAATGGTCTGAAGGTCTATTTCACACTCAATCTGATCAAGCCTGAAATGCTTAAGAACTTTGCAACACTTATCATCCCTGACCCGTCGTTCAGATATATTGACACCGAGGCTCAGGCTATCGCCGACTGGTTCCTGGCTGGTGGTAATGTGATAATGGGCGCGGCCTGGGATTCATCAAAGCTGCGCGGTACCACCACACTCAACTCTATTCTTGAGAAAATGGGCGCAGTAATGCGCTTTAACGACGATCAGGTATGGGACGAGAAGAACAAGACCAACAAACCCTGGGGCGTTCTCTCACGCGGCATCAAAAAAGAGCACCCGGTGACTGCAGGCGTTACAACTGCTATAACATGGGGCACCTGTTCACTGATTAACCGCAACAAAGAACCTCTCACAGAAGAAGCCGGTGTTGAAATTCTGGTAAGCGCCAACGATGTCAGTTTTAACAAGGATGGCGACACACGAATACCAGCGGTAATATACCCCAAAGGCATTAGAATACCGATAATGGCCATGGAAAAAGTAGTGAATGGCAATCTGGTGCTGATTGGCACCTGTAACTTCACTGACTATCAGTATCCTGACAGCGACATCAACGCTTCGCTGCCAGGCCCATCACCCTTCAAACACGAAACACCTCAGCTATGGAACAACCTGTTGAGCCATCTGGCAAAAAATTCAGGTAACCGGAACACCAGAAAATAAGACCAAACTATGGGCGCCACTTATTGCAAAAATAAGCGGCGCCCGTCTTTAAACTACTATTCGGGGAAACGAAGAGCAATGGCAAATATACGCAACAAAGACTGGGCAGCTTACCTGTATCTGATGCCGGTAGTAACCATTCTACTCATTTTTCATGTAATGCCCATTTTTTACTCACTGGCGGTAAGTTTTTACGAATGGGATCTGATTGGCCAACCGGAGTTTATCGGTGCAGGCAATTACATGCGGCTGTTTGACGACCCGATGTTTTACAAATCACTGTGGAACACCCTTTATTATGCGATTTTGAGCCTTCCTCTGTCGATCATCAGCTCGCTTGTCATTGCGCTGCTTCTGAACAACCCGATCTCGGCGATGGGCCTGTATCGCACTATCTATTTCATTCCGGTCATAACATCTATAAACGCCGTAGCCATTGTCTGGAATTTTATTTACCACCCCGATTTTGGACTGCTCAACAAAATTCTCGCTATATTCAGCATCGATCCACAAACCTGGCTGCAGGATCCGTTCTGGGCCATGCCGTGTATTATCTTCATGAGCGTATGGAAGGGACTCGGTTATAACGTAATCATCTTTCTGGCCGGCCTGCAGAACATACCAAAGCATCTCTATGAGGCTGCACGAATTGACGGCGCGAGCCGCTGGCAGCAATTCAGACACATCACCTGGCCACTGCTGTCTCCGACAACATTTTTCATCTTTACTATCACGACCATTGGCTCGTTTCAGGTATTCTCACAGGTTTACATGATGACCCCCCGCGGCGGACCACTCAAGAGCACCATGGTCGTCGTCTACTATCTGTATCGCAAAGCTTTTGAACAGTTTGAGTTTGGCTATGCACTCTCGATGGCCTTTGTTTTGTTTGTGATCATCTTTGCCTGCACTCTTTTCAACAAGCTATACCTTGAAAAGAAAGTGCACTACTCATAATGGGGAAGCCATAAAACCATGATTAAAGTAAAAAACCCCGCTCATATTGCAATTCACACGCTGCTGATCATCGGCAGCATCTTCATGCTTTTCCCCTTTGTCTGGATGATAACCACATCTTTTAAGGGTGACGACGAAATTCTTAACACCAGCAAAAGCATCGTCCTGCTACCAGACTTGGTCCGGCCAGGCTTTCTCAATAACGAAGAAGACCAAAGTCGCATTGACCGCCGAACTGAGCGTGAGCGGCTGTGGGCTCTTGAACAGGAGAAACCAACTGGAGAACGCGACAAAAAAATACGCGAGCCCTTCAAATGGTATGACAACTACCTCTATGCCTGGAGAGCCCAGCCTTTTTATCGTTTTTTCCTGAACACATTGTTTGTAACCATAACGGTTACTGCGGTTTCACTGTTTTTTGCGTCGTTGGCGGCTTATGCCTTTGCTTTTTTCAACTTTCCGTTAAAGGATACTTTGTTCATGCTGATGTTGGGCACCATGATGCTGCCACAGCAGGCATTATTGATTCCAAACTATATCTTTCTGTCAAAACTAGGCTGGATCAACACCTACATGTCACTTATAGTGCCGTGGCTGGCCTCGGCCTATTCAGTATTCTTTCTGCGGCAGTTCTTCAAGCAGCTGCCCAAAGACCTGTATGAGGCCGCTACTATCGACGGTTGCAGTCGCTTTCAATTTTACTACAAGATCCTTCTGCCGCTGAGCAAGCCACCAATGGTTACTCTTGGCATTTTCTCCTTTCTTGCCAACTGGAACAGCTTCATCTGGCCCCTTATTGTAACTAACGATACCAATCTGCGCGTGATTCAGGTAGGACTGAGCTACTTTTCCAGCGAAGCTGGCACACGTTGGGGTCCGCTGATGGCCGCATCAACCATGACTATTCTGCCGTTGGTAATCATGTATTTCCTGGCGCAGAAACAGTTTGTTGAATCACAGGCCACCACGGGTATGAAGGAGTAAATATGCGAAACTTTTTAATTGCAGTATTCGCCTGTTGGCTGATCATAGTGTTTGCCATTCGCCAGGATGACAAGGCAAGTGCCGGCCTGGTCAAAAATGAAGTCGACGCTGAAGGCAAAACTCAGGTAGTCTTCTGGCACGCCATGGGTGGACCTTTGGGCATCGTCATGAACGACCTGGTAAATCGCTACAACAAAAGCCAGAATAACTATTACATCAAAAGCATCAGCATGGGCAGCTACGATACGCTGGCCAAAAAGGTTCTAGCATCTCTGGTGGCTGGAGAAGCTCCAGACATCTCGCAGAATTATGAAACACTCACCAAAAAATTCATTAAGCATCACAAGATCGTCTGTCTCGATGATCTAATTGCCTCAGAAACAGAAGATATCAAAGCCGATATCATACCGGTTCTGCTTGATAACAACACATTCGATGGCAAACTCTATTCTTTCCCGTTCAACAAGAGCGTGCCGGTGCTTTATTACAACAAAGACCTGTTTGTGAAAGTAGGCATCGACCCTGAGCAGCCACCACGCACACTTGAAGAGATGGTCAAATACTGCCGCATAATCACCGACTATCACAAGCAGACACCTGGTGCCGACCGCTCGGTGTATGGCTATGGATGCAGCAAGGCCAACGTCTGGTCTTTTTTAAACCGTGTTCTGCAATATGGCGGCAAAATCATCAGTGATGACGGCCACAAATCACAGTTTGGCGATCAGACAGCGATTAACGCCATGGCTTATCTACAGAATATGCTCAAGGAAGGTATTGCCAAAGAAGGTCAGGGTTTTGACCATCAAAATGACTTTATCGCTGGCAAGGCAGCCATAATTGAAAGCAGCATCGTCAGTAAGGTGTACATGGAAGACAGCATTAATTTCAATTTTGGCGTAGCCCCTCTGCCTGGCTACATTATAAACCCAAACGCTGAACTTACTATTGAAGAAAGCGAAATAAATCGCGGTGTTATTCTGTCGGGCAGCAACATCAATATATTCAATAATGGTGACCCAAAAAAAATTGCTGGCGCCTGGGACTTCGTCAAATGGTTTACTTCGACCGAAATTGGTGCCGAATGGAGTATAAGAACCACCTATCTGCCAGTTCGAAAGTCCTCATTACAAAGCTCTATAATGCAAGATGCACTCAAAAAAGACCCCAACATGGCAGCGCCATACGTTCAGCTCGATTATTGCCATTTTGAGCCACGTCTGAGCGTCTGGTTCGAAGTCCGCGACCTGATGGCAGACTATCTTGAAAAGGCGACCATCGAAATGGGCCCGGCAGAAAAATACTGCGAACAAATGGCTCGAGACATCGATGCGATATTAAAACATGCTTCCGACTAATTTGTTACCCATAGCTTCTGAAATAATCACGCTGATTGGAAACAGTCAGCGAATTCTTGTAGCCGCACACCTGCGCCCCGACGGCGATGCGACCGGTTCGGTCTCCGGCCTGGTCAAATCATTACAGAAAGCAGGCAAACAGGTTGACGCCGCACTTCTTGACGGAGTGCCAGAGCGTTTTGCCTTTGTTTTTCCAGCGATTGAGGTGATGCGACAGCCAGTCATCGAGTCCAACCATGATCTGATCATTATTCTTGATTCTGGCGACGAAACCCGCACGGGATTCACCTTTAACCGCGATCGCCAGAAAACATGCTTGATCAACATCGACCACCACGCCAGCAACACAATGTTTGGCGACATCAACTATGTTGACACCGGTGCCTCATCGACCTGCGAAATAATTGCAGCGCTTATCAACCATGCCGCACTGCCATTCGACAGCGAAGTGGCACTCAGTCTGATGCTGGGACTGGTAACCGACTCTCGTTCCTTTCAGAACGAGGGGCTGCGCCACACGGCGCACCTGGCTGCCGCAAAAATTCTGCAAACTGGGGTCGATACTTCGCCTATTCTGAATATGCTCAATTCGGGCCGTTGTGAGGCTGACCTGCGAGTGCAGGGCTTCGGACTCAGCAACTTCCGTCTTGAGTGCCAGAATCGCCTGGCTACGCTGATAATTCACCAGAGTGACCTCAAAAAACTCAACGCCTCGTTTGGCAATGTCTTTGCCAGTGGCCTGTTCAATCTGCTGCTGTCGATGAGTGAAACTTTTGCCAGCGTCACGATCTTTGAGCGCGAAGACGGAATGAGCTTTTGTGAGTTCAGATCTCGAGGCGGCATTGATGTGAAGGAAGTCGCGGTAGCGATGGGTGGTGGTGGGCATGTCCCGGCCTCAGGCTGCAGCCGCGCGGCAAAAGTAGATGAACTGGCAGAAGAAGCAATCAGGCTTATGGTCAAACAGGTTGAGACCTTTTATGCAAAGCAGGAGAGCGCATGCAGGTAAGAGCTGTAACCTTTTCGGTATTGCTGCTGCTAATGCTGACATTTGCAGCCATCGCCCAGGAAGAGGGACTTTCTCTCAGCGTTGAGCTTGATGGACTCGGTGAAATACTGCTTGAAAGAACCTCTGGCGACCAGATCGAAACGACCCAGCTTTTACTGAAGAAACCGGGTGGAATGCGCCAGGTAATTGATTCTTACAATGGCCTGCTGCCGACCGACTTGATTAAACATGATCTCGATGCTGACGGCAGCCCTGAATTGATCGCCCTGTTGCGACACCCTGATGGTATCGACGTAATAATGCATATTTACCGTACAGATACTGATTTCAAAAAGATCTTTCCTGAAAACGAAAACGAGAACAATCCGCTGATCTGCCGTGAAGTCTTTGTGTCGACCCATGGCAACCAGCCGGCAGTTTGCACCAGACATCTGGTTGCCTACCACGATTTTGGGCCCCCTGAGCTGTATCGGCTTGAGTTTTACCAACTCCAGAAAGATCACCTGGTTTTGGCTCAACAGGGCTTTACCGAGGGAAACCATTTTAACATTCTTATGAATCGCGGGGCCCAGGCATTTCATAGCGGGCAATATCTCGAAGCTCTCGACTATTACAATCAGGCGATCTCATCTTCCACCGGCGAGATTTCTTCGCGAGCCTTTATCGAAAGTCTTTTCTACCTTGCAGAATCGCACAAGTATCTCAAGGACTTCAAAAGTGCCCTTGAACTGTATCAGAAAATAGTGCTCGAATTCAGCCAGAATCCATTCACCAATGATGCGCAGCGCGAGGCAGAACTGATTTCGCAAAACCTCGAACATCCTGAGGCGCTTTCATTTTATATTGAAGTCAACAATCACATCAATTGTGATCGATGGGAAACCGCCCTTGAGCTTCTCCAGAAAAACCCAATGGGCAACGCAGACGGCCCACTGCTTGATCGCATGCTGTTTATTCGCGCCGAAGTTTTAACTGCCTTGAATCGTGTTGAAGAATCTATTGAGGTTTATCACACAATACAGCAGAAATTTCCTGCCAGCCCAATAATTGATGATGTTAACGCTGCACTCGAAGACATGCAGGAAAAACCAGAAGAAACTGATGGGCTATAACCTTGGCTAGCGTCGACGAAAAACCCAAAAAGAAAAAAGCCTGGCAGGCAGAAGAAAAAGAGACCTTTTCGCCTGTGCAAAAAGCGATAATTATCGCTGTTGCTTCTTTTGTCCCATTCATGCTGTTTCTGGTATTGCCAATGGTGGCTCGCGACCACTACACCCAAACCCTCAAATTACCTGAAGAGGTTTTTCTTAAGGCCCCTGAAGAAATAAACCTTGTCAGCACAGGTGAAGTAGGCGCAACTTACAAGGTCGTTATTGCCAATACTGAGTTTAAAATCCCAGAAGCTTTTACGCCAACAAAAATCAGTCGGGATCGAGTTGACTTCAAGCCTTCAGCCCGGCGTGAAGCCAGACAGATTACTATTCTGGCGCAAAATCAGACACGAACGATCCAGTATACCAAAACCGGTTTTGCACGCTGGTTTATGCCTTCGTCAATGCTAGAATTTCTGCAGACAACTCTTAGAGCGACATGGCACCCGATTTACCTGATTTTCAAAGCTCAGTTCTTCGCATCCGAAGGAATTACCGGCAGAATATTCGAAGCGCGATGGGACATACATCACCGTGGTTTCATCTTTCCAGTTTCTGGCGGCAAAGGCTATATTGGCAGGATTTTTTGCACCAACGGGCCCGGTTATTTTGAGTTTATGGTGCTCGACTCGGTCTCGCCAGTATCTCTGCGTGAATGGGTTAATCTGGCGATGCGTATAAAACCGCCATCAAACCTGGCCTCAACCTCATTATCAATTACACAAGAAACCAACAGCATCGAATCGCTGATGGAAAAAGCGGCATCCCCAGATCGCGAACCGCAGGTTCTCTCTGCGGCTCTGTCTGCATTTTATCGCACCCACAAACCAGGTTGGCTGATTCCGGTGGCTCTGGTCATGGAAAACCGCGAGTTTTTCGCAGAATTTATAGAACTGCATCAGCAGTTTCTCAATCGCTTCGAAATTGACTCTCCATACAAAATGATCTGGGATCAAATTTTCGACCGCGCTGTGAATAAGATCGTCAAGCTTGTAATAGACCCCCAGTTGCACTTGCGCGAGCTTAACGTAAGTTGTCTCAATCTCACCGAGCTCGAAATCACCCAGATCTGGATTGAAATCATGGTCAAATCACGTGTGGCCGGCAATAAAACTTTCTCGGTGCCCCTATTGCCACATGGACGCCTGTATGAACAACAGGAAAAGAACGTCATCATTCGTGCGCCAGATTCCATAAGTCTGGCAGATGCCGATAGTGTGGATTACAAGATAATTCGGCTGGATTTTGCCCACTAGTCTGAGCCTTTTAGAAAAATAAATGTGTCATTATTTGTTTTCTTACAAGCTCTTGTGGCTGGTAGAAGCGCCTGAGACACAATAATTATTTCTTAGGCTTTCGCAGTTCAGACCGGGTGTAATTGCCCCAGAATTACTGACCTGCTGGCGCCAGTGGCTGCCGGCAGATTAGCTGGGCACCTTCTTACAAAAGCATCGCCCAGCACAGCGAACGCCATAGCTTCTTTAGCCATAACCGGCACCGCAAATGCCTCGCTGGTTTTGACTTCGACAAGACCATCCAACAGTTTTGCAAGTCGGCTCATCAGTTCAACGTTAAGCGCACCGCCCCCAGATACCGCCAGATCGGCCGGAAAGTTGACTCTCTCGACAAGGGCTCTGACAGCCATAGCAATCGATTCTACCGTAATATCGAGCAGAGTAGAAAGCAGATCAGCCGGCAACATTGGCTTTTGGAGGCATGCCTCGATCTGATCGAGGCGTTCACAATTAAAATACTCCCGACCAGTCGATTTAGGCGGGGGCGCGGCAAAATATGGGTCAGTCAAAAAACGCAAAACAACCTCACGGTTGCTACATCCCGAAGCTGCCAGGCAGCCATCACGATCATAATTGCCAAGGCCAAGTCGTTGCATGGCAGCATCCATCAGCACATTGCCGGGGCCAGTATCAAAAGCGCAAACCATCTCAGGAATCCGACCCGCTTTAATAGCGCTAATATTGGCCATACCGCCAATATTCAGCAGCAGCAGATCCCGTTTTGCCTGTTTACCGAACAAGTGCAGATCAGCAAACGGTACCAGCGGCGCGCCTTCGCCGCCAACCGCCATATCTGCCGACCTGAAGTTACAGATAACCGGCAACCCAGTTCGCTGCGCCAACAAACTGCCATTGAGAAGCTGCAAAGTGCCGGTAAGCGCTATTCCATCCCAGTCTGTGGGCTGCGGCTGGTGATAAATTGTCTGACCATGTGCTGCGATGTAATCTGGTTTTCCGTGTCCTGTCGCAAAGAACTGATGACAGGCGCAAGCGTATAACTCTGCGATATAACTTGCTCCCAGTGTAATATCTCTGGCATCAGCATTGCGCATCAATTTCTGAATACGTGCAAATTCGGCAGGCTTGAAGCTGCAGCTGTCAAACCAGACCAACTCAGCAATGCCGTCACTATCAAATGACATCATAGCGCCGTCTATGGCATCACCGCTGGTGCCACTCATCATACCCAGAACCTTGACCTTTTTATTGCCCATTTAATCATGACTCCACCACTCGAATAGCGACAAAATACCCCGCCCTTCGGCAATTTACAAGTATATTAGATTTTTTGATGAGAGCTATTGGTTTTGCTGATTGGAGTATGATAAACTGAGTAAAATATTCTGAGGAGGCACTTTCAAAGTGGCTGATACCAAACAGATTCCCGACCGGCAAAAATCACTCGAAACCGCAATTTCCAGCATAGAAAAACAGTTCGGCAAAGGCGCGGTCATGCGACTTGGCAGTTCACGTCACCTGCAGGTCGAAGCAATTCCGACCGGCTCGCTCTCACTAGACTACGCGCTCGGCGTTGGCGGCATGCCACGTGGCCGTATTGTCGAAGTTTTCGGGCCAGAGTCCTCAGGCAAAACGACGGTTGCTCTGCATGTTATCGCCCAGGCCCAGAAGGCCGGTGGACAAGCCGCATTTATCGACGTAGAGCACGCTCTCGACCCATCTTACGCAAAGAAACTTGGAGTTGACACTGAGAATCTGCTGATTGCCCAGCCAAGCAGCGGTGAAGAAGCTCTCGAAATCACAGAAATGTTGGTACGCAGCAATGCCATCGACATTATAGTTCTCGACTCGGTAGCAGCTTTGACCAGCAAAGCTGAAATTGACGGCGATATGGGTGACGCGACTGTGGGTATGCAGGCTCGCCTGATGTCACAGGCAATGCGCAAACTGACCCCGGTTGTGAGTAAATCAAGGTGTGTCTGCATTTTTATCAATCAGATCCGCGAAAAAATCGGCGTAATGTTTGGCAACCCTGAAACCACTCCAGGTGGCCGCGCTCTCAAATTCTTCTCTTCAATTCGCATCGATATTCGTCGCAAAGAGGCGATCAAAGAAGGCGATGAGGCTACTGGTTTCGTAACCGAAATAAAAGTGGTCAAAAACAAAGTTGCTCCGCCTTTCCGCAAAGCCAGATTCGACATGATGTTCGGCGAAGGCATTTCAACCGAGGGTGAAGTTCTCGATATCGCCGACAACGCTAACATCGTAACCAAATCCGGCTCCTGGTATTCTTATGGCGACGTAAGAATGGGTCAGGGTCGCGAAAATTCAAAACAATTCCTGCGTGATAACCCGGATGTATTCGGCGATATCGTTCTAAAAGTTAAAAAAGCTCTCGGAATGATAAATGGTGAAACTTCTGCACCAGTCGCTGAGACCAAGGCACCAGCCACCGAATCCAAAGCTGCTGACGACAAGAAAAAAACAACCAGAAAATAGTGTTGTGAACCACCCACAGGGGCTGTATTCTCCAAAAGGCGGATACAGCCCCTGTTTTTCGAAGGCATCGGGCAGAAATAACCTGATCAGGTATTCTGTCCCAAATGCCATAAGAGGCCGAAGCAAAAATAAGTATTGATTATGTTATTTTTGCACGGCCCCTAAAAGCTGAGAGGCCCTTAAATTGGAGAGACGCCAACATAAATTAGCCACTTTTTCGCTTATTTATGGGCTGCTGGTTGTCACTCCGCTATTTTTCTCGCTGCTGCTGTGCCTGCATGTCCTGGATCATCTCAAACAGACCAGGCTGGAGGAAATCTCTGAAAACATAGAAATCCGGGCGTCTTCTCTGATCAGCCAACTCGACGCTGAGTATATCTTTCTGCCGCATTTTCGTGAGTTAGTCGATAAAATTTTGGCTCTACCACAGTTTGACGAAAGTCAAATCGTAAAGCTGGCAGAACATGCATTTTCACGAGCCTCCCAACGTTTTTTTGTCTATGTTTTTGACGCAAACGGCAAGATGCTTAGCACTGGTCTGGCACCAGAGAACACCGAAGCCGGAATCGACTATATATGGCGTTTTGCGCACGATAACACATATGAAGGTGAGTTCAGAGATCGGCGAGGAGACCTGGAAGTTCTGGTTGGCCGGTTTTTTCACCCGCGAAAGGTCAAAAACAGCAACGATATCTGTCACCCGATAGTTAACTATGGAAAGTCCGGCCTTATATACCACAGAAAAAGGCTGGCAAACAGTAAAGATAAAAGCGGTGTAGTGATTTTTCTCGATCTGCAGATAGAATTCGAGCGCCTTTTGGCTGAAAAAACGACTCAATCATCCAGCTCTGAACTTCCAGTATTTTTCGTGCGGGCCAATAAAAGTGTTTTCGCTGGCCCAGGCTTGGAAAGCAACAAAGCGGCAGCAATTCAGCAACTCAGTGAAGAGAAAAGCAGAATTGTTCACGAAGGTCGCCTATGGCGACATTTTAACTTTCGCAATTTTAACCTGTTTTTTGGTCAACAGCTTGGTCTTGATTTCTATCAAGAACTACAGCTCTTAGCCAAGGCACTCACCTTTTTTCTGATGCTGGTTGGCTTTGCAATTTTGTGGCGTAATCTACAAACCGATGACAGCATGCATGTTTCGATACGTTATAAACTTGTCGTAATTTTTCTTTTTGCTGTTTATCTGCCGGTTCTCGGCCTTTTCATGCTCAGCTACAATGGTCTGAAAGACCGGCGAACTGTTCTCGAGAATGATGCACGCAAAGGCATGCAGGACGTTCTCTATCAGATAGACTCTGAGTTTGCAAACAAGGAAGAAGAAATTTTTGCCAATTTTGAGCGACTCTACAACGATAGATCCTGGCACAGTCAGTTGAATGACAACTGGGAACATAACGATATTCTTTTGAGAAAACACGCCGGAGTGCCTGAAAGTGGTGAGAATTTTTTCAACCACCTCGACATCCGCAACCTGCAGTTGAAACAACTTTTCACCACAGCCCGAGGTAGTTCCAATGACAGAATTAAAGACATAAACCGTATTATATCGCTGATCAGCCTCGAAAAGTTTATGCCACAGGAGTTTGCCAAAAAGCACAGCAAGCTGCGCCAGTCAGACTTCATACTCAAAAATATGATGGAAAATCCGATACTTGGCTTCAGCAGTTTTTTTGAGCAGCCAGGCCGGCTTGTTGAAATGGAATTCGAGGGTTCCAGCTTTTACTGGTATTGGAATTTTTACCCTGAGGCAGACGACAGCGTTGCTTATATGTCTGCTAATACTCGAGTAAACTTCAATGTCGAAAATTATCTCAATTCAGTATTAAAAAGACGCCGAGCCTTTGGCAACACGACTCTGATCTTAACCGCTTATTTTCCGGCACAGCAAAACTGGACACCAGAAACAGCCAGAAACGAGCCTGATCTGCTAAAGCTGATTAAAATAACTGAAATGAGCGAAACCCTTGAAACTGCGCGAATAAATTATCAGAATGATAAATTCCTCGCCACCTGCCTGGCCGGCATCAAGCTCAAGGGTGCGATTATCACGTGTCTGTTTCCCCAATCGCAAATTGACGATCAGATAAGCAACCTACGCAACCAGATATATCAGGGCATGGCGTTGATACTGGTGGTATCAGTTCTCACCGGACTGCTTCTGTCAAAAAACTTTCTGCAGCCGATAGCCGAGCTCAACTTGGGTATGAAAGCGCTAAGACAGCGCAACACAGAATTCCGCATTGAGATCGACAGCAAAGACGAGCTGGGAGAACTTGGTAAAACCTTCAACCAGATGATGGTCGATGTTCAGGAGATGTTGCTGGCTGGAGCTGTGCAACGGTGTCTTATTCCAGACAGCTTTCCTGAAATTGAGGGATATGACTGCGTTATCTACAACAAGATGGCAACCGACGTGGGCGGTGACTATGCCGATGTGTTTCCCCTTTCAGACAATCGCTATCTGATCGTGCTTGGTGACGTTACCGGGCATGGCGTAAGCTCTTCGATTCTCACCGCGATGGTCAAAGCACAGGTCTTCAGATTCGCCGGCAAAAACCGTGATTTACCCGACATTTTGAAGAGTCTGAGCGAAATGATTTATGAGCTGATGAACTATCGCAAGCTTATGACCTTTTGCGCGCTTATACTCGACACCAGAGATAACACTTGCCTGTTTGCCAACGCCGGACATCCCTTTCCGGTCTGGTGCGGCCGTAACGGGCAAATCAAAGAACTTGACCAGGCAGCACTACCCCTGGGAGTTTCGCCGCGCCGCAGCAACTACAACACAGTAGATGGAATTTTCAGTCCGGGCGATCTGATGTTGCTCTATACCGATGGCATAGCAGAAGGAGCTGGTCCCGATGGCAAGGAATTCGGTTTTGACCGGGTCAAACAAATTATTATCGAAAACCGTGAACGCACCAGCGAAGAAGTAAAAAACCAGCTGCTAAAAGAGTTCTGGCAACACTATCAACGTGAAGAGCTCGACGACGACCTTACTTTTGTAATCATCAGACGGCGCCTGCAGCAGAATCGCGCTTGAGAACGACAATCGTCAGGTCGTCGTCCGGCTCGGCATTCCCCAGCCAGGCATCATATTCGGACACAAGAGCTTTTGCAACCAGCTCGGCACTGGGCGCCTGATGTTGCGCTAGAGACTCCTTGAGGCGGTCGTAGCCATACATCTCATCCTGACTGTTTGTTACCTCAATCAGACCATCCGTGTAAAAGACTACGCATTCACCCGACTCAATCGAGAACTCATGAATTTCCATGCCGCGCAGACGGAAAAAAGCACCAACCGGAAGATGAATGTCCTGCAAATCTTCGCAACTGCCATCACCAGCGACTTTTATTGGAAAGTTGTGACCGGCATTAATAAAAGAACCGCGCCCGGTCGACATCTCGATTATTGCAGCAAAAACAGTGATCATTTTTCTGACCGGCGGAACGTGGAAATAGGTGTAAATGGCACTGTTGAGATCTTCAAATATTTCAACAAGCCCGCAATCCTCTTTTAATCCCTGATAAACAAGCGCCTTTGCCATGGCCATAACTAGAGCAGAACCGACACCGTGACCAGTAACATCACCGATCACCACACAAACCCTGTCTCTATCAAGAACTCGAACATCGAAGTAATCACCGCCAACAGCCAAAGCCATGCGATTGGCAAAGCTGATCTGATACCCTTTCAATTGCGGCGGCTCTGAAGGAAGTAGCGATTCCTGAACATCCTTAGCAAGCTGCATTTCTTTAAGATCTGCGATCATCTGATTAAAGTTAAGCGCCAGATCCCCAAATTCGTCTTTCTGATAGACCACTATTCTGAAATCCGGATCGTGGGCTTTGATGGCGTTAACCCCTTCACCCAGTCTGGCAATCGGTAAAAGGAATACGTCGGAGAGCAGCCAGCCTGCGGTCAGAGCCAATAGAAGAAACAAAAAAATCCCGGCGCGAATAAAGCGGCTCTGCCGCGCGATATCATGCTCAACAAGACTTAAGGGGTAAAAAGCGAAGAGACAATAGTCTTTGACAAACCTGCCTTGCTGACCGGTTACCAGATATTCTTCACCGCCAATTCTGACCCTGGTGTCGATAGGCTTATTGCTGAACTGGGTCAGACTGACAAAATTTTTCATCTTGCTGCCGCTTTTTAGGCGTGCGGGCAGCCACGATTCAGTTTGATTATAGTTGGCTGCAAGAATGTACGGCGCCGTCGCCCGGCTGTGACTGACTTCTACCATTCGTTGGCCAACCAGTTGCTTCAACAGACGTGAAGCAGATTGAACAATGTAAATGTAAAGCGGCTTTTCGCTTCCGGCACCAGACAATTCCCAGAAAATGAACAGTGGGATCGGTCCGAAGTCCATTTTATGAACTTCGTGAGGTCTGACGAAAAAGAAGTTCAAACCAGCTTCCGGGCTTCTGATTACCATATCAAGAATCGGATCGACAGCGTCGGCGAGCGACGTACCGAGCGCGTTATCGATGCAGTAACGCGAAAAGGCATCAGAAACCTCGCGCATTCCTTCAAAAAACAGCTCGTTCTGCTGAAAAAACAACATTTCAGCTTTGCTGGCATCGCGCAGTTCGATACTTATCAGCTCATTGGCCTCAATTTTGGCGAGAATATCAGCCTTAAGGCTGTCATCTGCCCCAGCTGCCAGCCTGCTGCTCAAGTCAGAAAAGTCATCGATAAAGTTTGCTCCGGCATTTTTGAATGATTCATCCATGCTGAAAAGAAGCTGGCGACTATGATTGGCAACCGTTGCCAGCAACGTTTGCTCTCTGTCATCGAGATAGCGGTAGCCAAGATAAGCAAACCCCATAATTGGCATCATCACTGCCATAAAGAAGAGTGCCAGCAGCTTTATGCGCAGCGAAAGATAAAACCGCCCATGCTGGATCGACCAGAAGTATAGAACAAAGGCCAATATCGCGAGCAAAATCAATCCCACATGCATCTGCACCTGTAGATGACCAAAGCTTGCGGCAGCTGTTTTAGCAGCTGCAAACAGCCAGTAACCCTCTATCTTTCTGCCGGCCCAGATCATTTCTGATTCGTCAAAAACAGCACTCTGGCCTAGAAGCACCACGCGTCGATAAATACTGCCAGCCTCTTTGCTGGCCAGGCGTCGATGCCCGAAAGGTTTGATTTCATCTTCAGTTCGACTGAAAAAACCTGCCTCAAGATGCCCAAGATTTCGCTTGCCAACCTGGCTAAGCCGAAAATCTGTTGATGGAATTTCCCAGAAGACCAAAAGTATTCCGTGCGCTGGATTTTCAGGATCGTTTGTCCAGTAAATCATACCAGAACGATGCCGGGCCATTATTGGCAGGCTGCTGTCGCGGCCTTCGATAAGTTTTGAGACTCTGAACTCTTCACCGACAAATGCTTTAAGTTGCTTTTTTATCTTTAAAAACAAACGGTTCTGTTCGGTAGGAGTTCCACGCAACAGCTCCCAGAGGCGAGACGCAATATATCGTGAACGCAGGGGTATCGAAGACGGAGTCACCAGAGCACCCGATTCGTCAAAAGCATACATATCGAATTCTACGGGCAGAAACCGCTGCAACGCCGAACAGTATTTGTCAAAGGCAGTCCGATCGGCTTTGCGTTGCCTGAGTTTATGCCAGGCACCTCGCCCTATTTTACGTAAAAAAGTGCCCGCAGCCGCTTCATACTGCCCCTGAATCAGATTTTTATCCAGCTCGCCAGACACCCTGTCGATATGTTTTGCCCGTTCGTTGGCAATCGTCTGATACCCAAGATAACCGGCAATGAGCAGGGGCAGAACAACAAAAAGGCCAAGCGGTGCAGAGTGTCTGAAAAATCTGCGCCACAAAGATTCGACAGGATCTTTGTCATTCTTTTCCATTGTTGCATCGCCTCAGAGGGTCGTGTATCATCCCCATACAACATACCACTTTATCAGTAAAAGGAAAATCAGCCGGTCTATATTGCGTAACTCACAGGTGACAGCAATAGTTATGCTCCATGCCAGCCATTACAGTGACAAATGCAAATACTAACCAACTTTATGCGCGGCTTTGCTATAGGTATAGCCAATATCATTCCCGGCGTCAGCGGCGGCACAGTCGCACTTATGCTTGGAATCTACCAGCGACTGCTTGATGCAATAAGCGCACTTGGCCTGGAGTCCCTGAAAGCATTAGTCAGCGGTCGCGAAGCGATCAAAACCGAGCTGCAGCGCGTAGACGCTGCATTTCTTGGTGCTCTTGCAGCAGGAGCCGGTGTAGCCATTGTTGCTTCGGCACGTCTCATGGGCTATTTGCTGGAAACTCATCACGACCCGACCTACGGCCTTTTCTTTGGACTGGTTCTGGCATCATTGGTTGTTCCCTGGCGACTGATAAAACACTTCTCAGCCACGAGTCTTGTCTTTTGCCTGGTTGCCATTGCGCTGGTGGTTGGACTGACCCTTGCCATGAGCGGAGAAGACCGTCTGCAGGCTGCTCAAAAAAAAGCCCTGATAAAAAGTAATGTTTCGACAACCTCGCCAATATCGAACAATCTGGCTCGCCAAACTACTGTTGCAACCGACTCTGGCAACATGTTGTTATTTTTTGCATCTGGCATTCTGGCAATTTGCGCCATGATTTTGCCGGGCATCAGCGGCTCATTCATGCTGCTGCTGGTTGGCGTTTATTTTGATATTCTTGTCTGCATAAACGAGCGCCAGCTCATGCTGCTCGCCATATTTGCTGCGGGAGCCGCAGTCGGCCTTCTCATTTTCACCAGATTTCTCAAATATCTTCTGCAGCGCTATGGCGATGCCACCATGTCGTTTCTATTCGGGCTGGTGATCGGTTCTCTATATGCAATCTGGCCGTTCAAAAGTTATGGAATGGTTGCTGGCCGGCGCGTCGACATTGCTAACATAATACCTGACTCGTTCACAGCCAACGAGGGCCTGACCCTTCTCACCATCCTGCTTGGTATTATTGTCGTCATCGTCTTTATGATGATCGAAGGCCGTCAGAAACGCCCCAAAGAACAAGCCTGACCACAAAACTACCACGGACCTTATTTTTGTGCCAGCCAGATGTTTCGATACTGCATCAGAGCCTCGCCCATCGGCCCGAGATTAAGACCCCGAACCTCAGGTTGTCGCAACAACTGCGCTGAATAAAAATGTAGAAAAAACCAGGGTGCTTCTTCTACAATCAGCTCCTCAGCCTTATGATAAATGGGGATACGTTTTTCCATGTCTGTTTCGAATCTGGCCTGATCCAGGAGTTCATCTAGCTCAGCGCTTTCCATGTGTGAATAATTGTATCCGGCACCAATGTTCGAAGAATGAAAAAGCGTATACAAAAAGCTGTCAGGATCGGGGTAGTCTACGGTCCAACCCATTCTGAAAAAGCCAACATTACCCTCTTCTACTGTTTTAAGATGGTCGCCGAACTCAAGTTCTCTAACAACGCATTTTATACCGATATCGCGCAGGTTGGCCAGCACGAACTCGGCAGTACGCGAGTGAATGGCATCGCGGTTGTATTGCAGAACAATCTCAGGGAAGCCCTTGCCATCGGGATAACCAGCCTGAGCAAGCAATTCTCTGGCTTTCACCAGATTGTATGAATAGCCAGCCAAAGCATCGTTATGCCCAGGGATACCTGGGGGCAGAACTCCGTTGGCAACAATAGCCCGGTCATTTAAAACCAATCGCACGATGGTTTCGCGATCCAATGCATAATTGAGGGCCTGGCGCACCAGTCGGTTGTCGAAAGGTGGTTGTTTCAGGTTAAGGCCCAGATAATTCGAGCCCCACAGGCTCGATTCGATGAGTCGCCCAGCCCGAAGCGGATCCTGTTTTACGTTGCGATATTGCGAATCAGGCACATCAACATGGCTGAGCCGGCCCTCGTTAAAGGCAGCGAAGCGTTCGATTTCGTCCCTGATAACAGGGAACTCAAGTCGATCAAGCCACGGTCGCCCCCTGAAATAGTCTTCGTTGGCTTCAAGCACTATGGTTTCGCCCTCCCGGCCCATCCATTTAAAGGCTCCAGTGCCGACTGGTGTCGCAGCAAGACCACCGGGCTGCCCTTCGGCATCTTCGTGCGGAACTACAAATGCGTTGCACATTGCCAGCAGTGATACGAAAGGCGCAAAAGGCTTTTCCAGTTCGAATTCGATTGTATAGGAACCAACAACTCGGATACCGGATATTTCGGCGGCATTGCCGGCGCTAAAATCACGTGACCCTTTGATCACCCAGAAAAGTGCAGCCTGTGAGTCTTCCTGTGGTTTAAGCAGGCGATTAAATGAATAGAGAACATCATACGCATTGAGCAGACGACCGCCGTTGAGAGATGGCTGACCCGCCACCATTTTGTGAAATCTGATGTCTTCACGCAAATTGAAGGTGTAGGTCAGTTTATCCTCGCTGATTGTCCAGTCTTTGGCAATTACTGGCTGCAAACATGCCTGTTCGTCAAACTCCAGTAAACCATCATAGATTTGCCGACAAACTTCGTGCGAATTCGAATCTTTAATCAGCGCCGGATCCATTACAATAAATGCATCACCAAAGGCCCGTCGGTAGATGCCGCCCACAATGGGGGCATCAGATGCCACCGGAACAGCCACGTCAATCTTATCACAACAGCCACCCAACAGGGTAAGCAGCATCAACAGCATTACCGGAGCGAGAGTTTTTCGGCTAAAAGGGTACATCATCGAACCTCTCAATAAAGATTTTACATAATACCACCCACACATAAATTATGGTAGTACACTCAAGTCGAGATAACAATTCCTGGTAAGAACCAGGTTCGCTGAAGCTGAAGACAAATACACGGAGAAAAACTTAACATAAAACCGACTCAGAGTTCCTTTTTGTTATCGAAAACAAAACAAGATAAAGCAGTAAAAAATAATTCAGATTACTGCTCAGGCAATGAATGTCAGTATTAACTTGATTTCGTGTGATTAACATGCTAGAATTTGCGTTCAACATGCTTTATCGGGAAAAACAAAGAAAGCCGCTGTGATGCGGTTTTTGTTGTTTTCCAGATCGGAAAGGAGAAGAATATGAGCGAATCGGTTGATAAAATTAAAGCTGACGTAAAAGCCTTCGTAGCGAATTCTTTTCCTTACGAAATTTTCGACATAACTTACAAGCCGGTTCATGGTCACATGGTGCTCGAAGTAACCATAGACACCCCGGATGGTGTAACCGTCGAAGACTGCGAGAAAGTCTCGCGAGGACTCAGCGACTACCTTGACGAAGTCGATTTGATTCACCAGGCTTTCACTCTCGAAGTATCTTCTCCTGGAGTTGAAAGGGTCTTCAGACGTCAGGTCGATTATGAGAGGCATGTTGGGAGACTGGTTCGCTGGACGCTGTTCGATGAGAGCACAGGTCGCAAAGAAGCATTTCAGGCGCGACTGCAGGAGTTTTCACCAGACAGAATCGTGGTTAGATCGGAAAAAGGCCTCCGCGAGTTCCCGCTAACATCGGTCAAGGAAGCAAAGGCGATTCTGGAGTTTCCACCAAGGATGCAGCGAGGATAATGAGAGGGATTAAAAATGGCTAAGACAAGTTTGATAGATGCGTTAAAAGAAGTAATTAGCGAAAAGAACCTGCCGATGGAGGTTCTGATTCACGCAATAGAAGAAGCCCTGGTGGTTGCTTACCGCAAGAACTTCGATTCAGACGAAAATGTTCGCGTTAAGCTAGACGAGCAAACGGGTGACTTCAAGGTTATCTCAAGCCGTCTGGTTATCGACAGCGAAGAACTGGAAGAGCCAGACAAAGAGTATACTCTTGAAGAAGCTCGCGAAATCGACCCTGACGCACAGCCTGGCGACGTTGTTGAAGAAGATGTTACGCCTCCTGCTTTTGGCCGCATTGCAGCGCAAACCGCCCGACAGGTGGTCAGCCAGAAACTGAAGGAAGCTGAGCGCGGCCTGATTTTCGAAGAATACCACAACAAGGTTGGTCAGGTGCTTACAGGCAAGGTTCAGCGCGTAGAGCGAGGCCATGTATATGTTGAATTTGCGAAAACCGAAGCGGTTCTGCCTCCGAAGGAGCAGATTCCGGGCGAGGTTTTTCGCACGAACGATCGCATAAAATGCTACGTTCAAGAAGTCAAATCCACCCCAAAAGGGCCACAGATCGTTTTGTCACGAGCCGCTTCAAAATTTGTCGAAATTTTGTTCGAACAAGCCGTCCCCGAAATTTCTGATGGCATTGTCGTGATAAAATCTTCGGCTCGCGAAGCCGGTCTGCGCGTAAAAGTTTCGGTGGCAACTTCCGAAAACCGCATTGACCCGGTTGGAGCCTGCGTAGGCCTCAAAGGCAGTCGCATCAAAGGTGTTGTCGATGAGCTGAACGGCGAAAAGATTGACATAGTTCGCTACAGCGAGAATCCGGGTGATTATGTAATCAACGCCTTGAGCCCGGCCAAAGTTCAGTCGGTTCAGATATCTGAAGATAAGAGATCTGCACTGGCTATTGTATTGCAAGGTCAGTTATCGCTTGCCATCGGCAAGGAAGGGCAGAATGTAAAACTGGCCTCAAAACTGACCGGAATCAAAATAGACATTAAAACGGAACAAGACATTGAACACGCAATTTCTAACAAGAACCCAGTTGAATGACAGCGCGGGCGGAGGTAATGGATGGGCATAAGAATACACGAAGCAAGTAAAAAATACAATTTAAGCAACAAAGAAATGGCAGACCTGCTGTGCAAGCTGGGCTATGAAGGGAAAACGAGCCCCCTCGCCGGGCTTCCTGACGAAATGCTCGACGTTCTCGCCAAGCATTTTGCCGGGTTGAAACCTGCAAAAGTTCCTGTCACCAAAGCAAAAGAAGAAGTCAAAGAACAGTCTAAAAAGCCTGCCAAATTAGATTTACCTAAGCAGCAGCCGGCTCCTGCCCTAGCACCGGTTCCTGTTCCGGTACAGACTCCTGTCATTGCACAGACTCAGCAGACGGTTCCAGCACGAGCAGTTGTTTCCGAAAAAGCACCTGTTATCATTGCTGAGAAGAAAAAACCGACCACGAAGCCCCGCATCGAGGAAGAACAGGAAGAGGTTGAAGTAAACAAGCAGATTACAATCATAAAAACTGCTCCTAAGAAGGAAGTTCAAACTCCAGCCAAGCAAAAGAGCGTTAAGACGAAAAGCAAACGCGCTCATTTTTCCAAGAAGGTTCAAGCCGAAATGCGTGAAGCCGAGCGTCAGACGGAAGCGATTCTCGATCGCGGCGGCAAGTCTGTTCATCAGGAAGAAGCTAACAATGCTCTGCCACGGATTACCTTGCCAGCAGACATTACAGTCAGCCAGCTTGCCAAATATCTGGAAGTCGATGCCATTGCCATAATCAAGAAGCTGTTCAGCGTGGGAGTTGTGGCCAGTCTCAATCAGCGCCTCGACGAAGCGAACATTCAGCTGATCGGTCAAGAATTTGGCAAAGACATTGTCTTAGCCGAAGACGTCTTCGAAATCGAAGACACCAAAGATATAGCCACCGATCTACGCGGTCGACCGCCGGTGGTAACCATCATGGGTCACGTTGACCACGGCAAAACTTCACTTATCGACTATATTCGAAAAGCACATGTTGCCGACAAGGAATTCGGCGGCATCACCCAGCATATAGGTGCCTACCAGGTCAAGCTGAGCACCGGCACAATAACCTTTATTGATACCCCAGGCCACGAGGCATTTACAGCCATGCGCGCTCAGGGGGCTCTGGTTACCGACATTGCAATTCTTGTTATTGCCGCTGACGACGGTGTACAGCCGCAAACAATTGAAGCGGTTCACCACGCCCAAGCCGCTGGAGTTCCGATCATTGTCGCCATTAACAAGATGGACAAACCTGAAGCCAACCTCGAAAAAGTTAAACAGCAGCTCATGCCGTTCAACCTGATTTCAGACGATTGGGGCGGTCAGACCACCATGGTTCCGGTTTCTGCCAAAACCGGTTTGGGTGTGAACGATCTGCTTGAGATGGTTCTGCTACAAGCCGAAATGATGGAACTAAAAGCGAATCCGAACAAGCCGGGCATCGGCACTATTATCGAAGCCCGTCTCGACAAGGGTATGGGGCCAATGGCCACCGTTCTGGTTCAGAACGGCAAGATTCTGGTAGGCGACCATATCATCTGTGGCAGCTCGTTTGGCCGAGTCAAAGTTTTGGTTAATGATGCCGGTGGGCGAGTTAAAGAAGCTGGCCCGGCGTTTCCGGTAGCTATATTTGGCTTGAATGAAGTTCCAAGAGTTGGCGACAAAATGGCAGTAGTCGAAAGCGCCAAATTTGCCCGCTATGTTGGCGAACTGCGCCACAAGAAGGCACGCGAAGAACGTCTCTCACGAGACAACCGCATAAAACTCGTTGATCTCTTCAAGCGGGTGACCGAGGGTCAGGCCAAAGATCTGAACCTCATCATCAAGGCCGACGTTCAGGGTTCATGCGGAGCCATGAAAGATGCTCTCGAGCGACTGAGCACCGATGAAGTCAAGGTGAATGTAATACACACCGCAGTCGGTGGCATCACTGGAGCAGATGTTAGTCTCGCTTCAGCCAGCAATGCTATTATCATAGGTTTCCACGTCAGACCCATGAACGGCGTAGAAGATGCCGCCAAAGACGAAGATGTCGAAATAAAGGTATTCAGAATCATCTACGATGCCATTGACGCTGTTAAATTAGCGCTCAGAGGCATGTATGATCCCGAATACGAAGAAGAGACTCTCGGGCGCGCTGAAGTACGCAAAGTCTACAAGATCACCGGCGTTGGCGCTATCTGCGGTTCTTTTGTGATAAGCGGCACTGTGTCTCGTAATGTTCAGGTGCGCATCATTCGTGATGGCGTCGAAATTTACGAAGGCAAGTCAAACTCACTCAAGCGCTTCAAAGATGACGTAAAAGAAGTTAATACCGGATACGAATGCGGTATCGGCATCGAAAACTATAATGACATCAAAGAAGGCGATATTCTTGAGTTCTTCAGACTTAAAGAGATAGAAAGACCGCTCTGACCGCAATGATCGTCGCAGTCGGAACCTTCGAGATGCATTTTCCTGAGGTTCACAGCCTCAAGGAAAAGCGTCAGATACTGAGAAGTCTGATCGACCGTGTGCGCGCCAGATTCAACGCTTCGATTGCCGAGGTCGCCGATAACGACCTCTGGCAAAAGGGGCGGATTGGCGTGGCAATGGTCGCGAACGATAAAATACTGCTTGAGCAGATGGCGCAAAAAATCGATGATATCATCAACGGCAACAGCCAGGCCGAAATTCTCGACAGTTATTGGGATTATATATGACAAGCAGAAGACAGGAAAAAGTTAATTCATTGATCATGCGCCAGCTGTCTGAACTGCTGCTACGCAAAGTTTCAGATCCAAGGCTGCGCGGAGTCCACGTTGTCGATGTTGACATCAGCCCGGACTTTCATCTGGCCAGGGTTCAATACAGCTTTCTCAACGAATCTTTGAAACAGGAAGATGTGCAGAAAGGTCTCGATTCCGCCAAGCCTTTTCTCCGGCGCGAACTGAACAAAGTTATTCAGCTGCGGGTACTGCCAGAACTGGCCTTCTTTTTTGACCCATCGATCAAGTACGGCGACCACATCCTTGATCTGCTCAGGTCTGTCAAACCCAAAGACTCTGACTAACAGTCACCCCACAGGATTCACAGCAATGAACGTATCATGGCCAGGCGCAGATTACGATCGACAGGTTGAACTTATCTGCGATCAACTTATGAATGCTCAGAACCTTTTCTGCATCGCACATCCCTTTTCTGATGGCGATGCACTGGGTTCGCAACTAGCTCTCTATCATTTCTGCCGTTCGCTTGGCAAAAACTGTATCTGCCTTAGTTTTGATCCATTACCAGACCAGATTTCATGGCTTTCTGGCAGTGACCAGTGTCAAAATGACCTGCCGGCAGAAATGCAGTTCGATCTTGCCTTTCTCATGGAAACTACCGAAGCACGGCGCATGGGCGACCGTATCAGCTATTTTCCGCGCGCCAAAACCAGAGTGCACCTTGACCATCATGTCGGTGTTGTCGGCCTCGGCAATATAAACCTGCTTGATGAAGGCGCATCATCGACCTGCGAAATTCTCTATAACATTCTCGAACGCACCGGGATTAAACTTAGCCTGGAATGCCGTGAAGCCCTATATGTCGGGATAATGACCGACACCGGAAATTTTCGCTACAACAACTCGACGCCGCGGTCGCATGAAATAATCGCTCGCCTGATTGACAACGATCTGGTTGTAGACGACATCTACAAAAAAGTTTACGAACAAACCAACTACAACCGCGTAGTCATGCACGGCATAGTAATGGCTCGCACCCGCCGACTGCTCAACGGAAAAATCGTCGCCAGCTGGCTCACTCTCGAAGACTTTGCGCGCACCGGAGCCGCCGAAGTTGATGCCGATGGTGCAATTCGCCACCTTAGCTGTATTACCGGGAATGAAGTTGCCCTTCTGTTCAAGGAGGGCGAAGACGGCAAGATAAAGGTCAGCTTCAGATCTACCGGTAATGTCGATGTAATGGAAATCAGTCGCCAGTTTAACGGGGGCGGGCATCGACTCGCTTCGGGTGCTCAACTCGATGGCAGCATCGAGGAGGTTATGGACAGGGTAATAAGCAGTGTTTCAGCTGTCCTGGAAAAGCCGTTACAGGGAGACCGATAAAATGGCCGATGGTTGTCTGGTAGTTTACAAGCCACGTGGCTGCTCATCACACGATATAATCGACAAGGTTCGCCGTGTTTACAAAGTAAAATGCGGTCATGCCGGTACTCTTGACCCAATGGCCCAGGGTGTTCTGCTTGTATTTTGCGGGCGCGCACTCAAGCTGTTAAACTTTATTCCGCCCGAGCACCTGGACAAAACCTATCTGATGAAAGTCGCACTCGGCTCCACCACCGACAGCTATGATGCCACGGGAAAAGTAACCGCTACTTTCGACCAGCCGATAGACTTCTCTAACGACCAGTTGATGAGCACTTTGCGTGGCTTTGTCGGCAACTATGATCAGATGCCGCCAGTCTTCTCGGCAATCAAGGTCGGCGGCAAACGCGCTTACGCCATGGCACGCGCCGGCGAAGAAGTCGTGCTGAAAAGCCGCAAAGTGCACGTAACCTCGATCCGTCTCGTTTCTGATTATGTCAGCGATTCTGTACGCCAGTTGCTTTTGCGCGTGCACTGCTCACGCGGCACATACGTGCGCTCAATCGCACACGATCTCGGTCATAAGCTGGGCTGTGGAGGGCATCTTTCTTATCTGCTGCGCGAAAGAGTAGGCAAATGGGCGTTCACTCAGGCTTTTCCATACTGGCAGATAGAAAAAGGCACGCCTTTTGTTGACACTGCTTCATTTGTCAGCTGCGAAGATATACTCCCCTATCCGCGCCTCACTGTTAATGCCGAAGGGCAGCAAAAAATCAGCAAAGGGCAGCAGATCAGCCGCAAGGAAATTGTTAAGCTGGAGACCGACAGCCCCGAACTCTGTGACATGGTACAGATAATTTCGCCGGAAGGCCGCCTGATCGCCGTTTACGGCACCCAAAAAAACCAGTCAGATGAACAGAAAGCCGGCTTCAGACTTTGTCCAGTCAGGGTTTTCCCAGAAAATGAAGCTTAAGAATCTGCTTTCCGGCAACCTGGGAATTGGCCCATGTGTCCTAGGCATAGGCACCTTTGATGGCGTGCATCTTGGTCATCGACAGCTGATCTCCGACATCATTCATTATGCGCGACAACACGATCTGCCTTCGGTCATCTTTACTTTTGACCATTCGCCACGCAAGTTTCTGTCGCCAAAAATCTTTAAAGGCTACCTGACCACACCTGAAGAAAAATTTGGCCTGCTGCTTGGCACCGGCGTTGATTATGTAGTTTTTCGCCCTTTTGACGAAGCATTTTCGACAGTCGGGCACGCCGAATTCGTTAAAGACATTCTTATCGACCAGCTTCAGGCAACAACAGTTCTGGTTGGCTTCAATTTCTGCTTTGGTGCCGGGCGGGCGGGTAACGCGCAGATACTGAGCACCGAACTGGCCAGGCATGGACGCGAATGTCAAGTTATTGCGCCGGTAATGCTCGACAATCAGGTGGTCAGCAGCTCGATCATTCGCGATGCGGTATCTGAAGGTGATTTCCCGCGCGCCAACCGTTTTCTTGGGCGCGAAGCCTGTTTTACTGGTGATGTAGTGCATGGCGACCACCGTGGTCGAGTTATGGGGTTTCCAACTGCCAATCTGCAACTTGAAGAAAGCCAGAAAATTCTGCCTCCAAACGGAGTGTATGCCTGCTACGCCGACACTCCAGAAGGCTCGCATCCGGCAATTGTAAACATTGGGGTAAGACCAACCTTCGATCGACGCACTCACTTGCTCGAAGCGCATCTGCTCGATTTCAACGGCGATCTGTATCATCGCACAATCAGAATAAGATTTGCCCGTCGAATTCGCGATGAAAAATGCTTTCCAGACATGCAGTCATTGATCAACCAGATCAATCTCGATATCGCCGCCTGTCGCCAACATATCGTCGAAAGCACCCATCAGACCTGAGAGTCTTATTTGTGGACAGGAAGCGTTCTGCGGTCAATCTTCGTCTTCTTCGCTTTTGCAGCACCAGGCGCGAGCGAGTTCACTAATGGCAGCAGCCTGAGGGCCAACAGTCATACTGAGGTGTGTGCCTCCTGGAATACCCACAATTGCTTTGCGTGGAGAACTGACCGCCGCATAACCGACATCTACCGATCGCTGCGGAGCAATGCGATCATCGCTTCCATATATCAGGCATACCGGGGTATGAATGTTAGCAAAATGATCTGGATAGTTTATTGTGCCACTGCGATCGGTAAAATTACGCGTTCGCATCCAGTTTAGAGCCTGAATGAAAGTCTCGACCGGAACGTTTACCGTGGCGGTCTTAATCAGATAACGAAACAGGTTGATATCGTGCATGCGCTCGGGCGGAGCGGCGGCAGCAAAAACAATGCACAACAGACGAGCGAGCAATTTTACTGGAACGGTTCGATAGCCGGTTAATGAAGCAATTTTAACCCAAGCCCGCATCAATGGCGGATAAATTGGGATCCGCGGAAAGCTGAACGGCGCACCTGCTGTAACAATGGCCGGCGCATCAATTATACCCTGTGCCTGAGCCGCCATGGCCAGCATGCCCCCCATGCTATAGCCAAAAACAAAAGGTTTTTCGCCAGCTTCGTTGCAAACCTGCCGCCAGATTAACGGCATATCCTGGTTTAGATGGAAATCGAAGTCCCAGGGCTGGTCGCGATGTTCAGTGAGGGGGTAGCTGATTGGGTAAATATCGAAAAAACGGCTCAAATAATGGCCAAGCCCATGCCCTTCGATAGCAAACAGATTCGCATTGTTACAGATCCCGTGCAAAAGAAGCAATGGTGGTTTTTTCATAAATTCACGTCTTCAAGGTCAGCAAGATTCTTACCGCATGAGAGATCGCAAACCAGCGGCACGTTAAGTTTAACACAGTTTTCCATGATCTGTTTAAGCAATGGCAAAACCTCCTCCAGTTCAATTTCTGGCACCGAAAAAACCAGTTCGTCATGAATCTGCAGAATCAATCTGGTGGCAAAATTCTTTTCGCACAACATGTTTACGGTGTCGAGCATCGCCTTTTTCACCAGGTCAGCAGCCGAACCCTGCAGTCTGGTGTTCTTGGCGATACGTTCAGCGCCACTGCGCAGCTGAAATTTGCCAGAATTTATATCAGGCAAATGGCGTACCCGACCAAGCAACGTCTCGACTTCATAGGTAGCGCGCGCCTGTTCCAATACTTCGTCAAAAAAACGGGTAACTTCAGTGAAGCTGTTGTAAAAGCTATCTATATATTCTTTCGCCTGCGGCCGGCTGATGGCAAGGTCTTCAGCGAGTCCATGCGCTGATATGCCATAGAGAATGCCAAAGTTAACGGTCTTGCCGACCGTGCGTTCGGCAGAAGTTACTTCTGCGGGTGGCTTGTGAAAGATCCGGCCGGCGCTGATCGCATGAATGTCAGTGTTGTTGACAAAAGCTTCGACAAGACCGGCATCCTGCGAAAAATGCGCAAGCAGTCGCAGTTCGATCTGCGAATAATCGATCGAAACAAAAAGATCACCGGGGCGAGGCGGCACAAAAGCGCGGCGGATCTTGCGCCCCCACTCAGTCTTTATCGGGATATTCTGCATATTCGGATTCGAGCTGGACAGGCGTCCGGTCGCGGTTACAGCCTGATTGAAGCTGGCATGAATCAGTCCGGTTTTGCTGCTTACAAGCGTAGTAAGTGACTCTGCATAAGTCGAACGCAGTTTCGAAAGCTCGCGATATTCGAGCAGATCAGCTCCGATCGGGTGCTGTACCGCTAACAGTCGCAACACTTCGCTGTCGGTCGAGAAACCGGTTTTGGTCTTTTTTGGCGGCTTGAGCCCGAGATCTTTAAACAGCACTTCCTGCAGCTGCTGTGTTGAGTTAACATTAAAAACTCGACCAGCACGCCGATGCACTGATTCCTCGAGCGTGGCCAGGCGATTGGCAATTTCTGCGCTGAGATCACGGAGATAATTGGAATTAAGGCCGATGCCGATGCATTCCATGTCTAGTAATATTCGTAGAATCGGCATTTCAAGTTCATCAAAAAGCTTTTTAAGTTTCTTTTCGGCCAGTTCTTTTTGGAAAAGGCGGTAAAGATGCATGGTCAAAAGAACATCCTGGCACGCATATTCGCAGGCCGCAGCCAGATCGACACTGGCAAAGCTTCCATTACCCGCCACTTCTCGATATTCAGACACTTCGTAATTTAGCAGACTTCTGCCAAGATTCTTGAGTGCATTTGAGCGGGTAGCATCGATGACATAGCCTGCAATCATGGTGTCGAACAGGTCAGAGCCGACCTCTACTCCTTCGTTGGCAAGAAAAGCAAGATCAAATTTGAGATTATGACCGACCAGACGGCGCTCTGCCAGGTTCTTGCGCAGAACTGGAAAAAAATCAGCAGCTTCGATCTGATCTTCTGGAGTCAGTCCAAGATAGGCATGGCGCAAGGGCACATACACAGCATTCTCGCTGCTGGCCGCCAGTGCGACCCCAACGATGCGATTAGCTATCGGGTCGAGTCCATCTGTTTCAAGATCAAGACAGACTGTGTCGCCAAGGCCGGCAAACCATTTGTTAAGATCTTCAATTTTACTTATGAGCAGCCTTTCTCCGGGCAAAGGCATCGATGCGACGGGAGCGACTGGATCAGTTAGATCGTGCAACTCTTGCGGCAGTGGGTCATTTACGCCCACAGGGTATGCGCCACCACTCTCAGAAGCGGGGGAACCAGCATTGCGTGGCGGCAATATATGACCGGCAAATTCTTTGAAAAGCGAACCAAACTCGTAGCGACTCAGAAAGTCGGTAAAACTGTCGGAATTAAGGTTGTCAGGATTCCATCTGAACTCTTCGGGGCTGTTTAATACGTGCAGATCGCATCTGATCGTGGCCAGATCATGTGAGAGCATTGCCATTTCACGGTCATCAATAAGCTTCTGGCGCAATTTTTCGTTATCGACTGATTCAAGTGAGTCATACAGATTCTTGATGGTTCTGAACTGCTGAATCAACGCAAGCCCTTTCTTTTCGCCTATTCCCTTAACTCCAGGAATGTTATCTGAAGAGTCGCCCATCAGAGCCTTTAGCTCGATAATGCCGATCGGGTCAAAGCCATATTCGCGGTTAAATTCTGCCGTATCTACTTCTCTGGTATCACTGACACCTTTCTGGCAAAGCTCAACAATCACATTATCATCGATGAGCTGCAGCAGATCGCGATCACCGGTGACGACAGTTACTTTATGCATTTTGGCAAGACTTTTGGCTGCTGAACCTATCAGGTCGTCTGCTTCATAATCGTCGCGGGCCAATATTCTAATGTTGAGCGCCGCGATGGCTTTATGCGCTAGCGGCAGCTGTTCGAGCAGGTCTGGTGGCGTTGGCTTGCGTTTAGCCTTGTATTCAGGGTAAAGCCGGCGACGAAAAGTGTCGCGGGAAGTATCGAAAGCTACTGCAACCAGGTCAGGCTGGCGATCTTTGAGCATTTTCAGCATCATGCGCAAGAAGCCGTACAAAGCACCGGTTTGTTGCCCATCGCTGGTTTTCAGTCGCTGATTCTGAAACGCGTAGTAAGCGCGAAAAACAATATTATTCCCATCGATCAGCAGACAGTTCGCCATGCTTTCCTCCACAAATTAACTGATCACAATATAACATCATTCATTCTAATTAGTGAATTCAATTGGTTAGCGTTGTGTAAGAATTCACTTAGCGATGACAACATAGTTTGTGGAATTTTATTCATGCTTTGAGTATTCAACCGAACTCAATTCTTTAAATTATCTGCATTATTTGTGTAATCTGCGGGCAAGATGGCCCAATGGCAGGTTTGCATTAATAGAGAAACTGGTATAAACTCTGTGCTTGAAAAGACAGCAGTTGAGGAGTGTTTCTGATGATTTCTGTGGGTCGCGAAATTCAATATGATCTGACAAGTGCCACGCGCCAGGAATGGCTGATAACCAACGGCATAGGTGGTTATGCAAGCTCGACAGTGCCTTGCATCAATACCCGTCGCTACCATGGCATACTGGTGGCTTCGAAAAGGCCACCGGTTGAACGGCTGGTTCTGGTCTCTCGCCTCGAAGAAACTCTGGTGATTGATCGTCAGGAATTCTCGCTATCTACCTGTGTACACGAGGAAGACATCAAAAACCCGGCCGGCTATCTGCATCTTGAACGATTTGAGCGCGAGCCAGTACCAACCTGGTATTATCAGATTCGAGATGTATTGCTGATCAAAACCATCAGTATGGTTTACGGCCAGAACACCAGTCTGGTAACCTACAAAATACTTGGCAATGGTCACAATGTATCGCTGCGCGTCAGGCCTCATTTTCTGTTTCGCGACTTTCATGGCAACATGTATGAAAGCAGTGGCATGGAAAGAGGCGCTCAGATTCAGGATCGCCAGATGCGTCTGCAACCTTTTGCCAATGCTCCCGAGCTGTTCATTCGCTGGGATCGCGGCAAATTCGTTGAAGATGCGCGCTGGCACAAGGATATATTTTTACAGGTCGAAGAAGACCGTGGACTGCCCGACCGCGAAGATGATTTTTCGTGTGGCTGGCTTGAGGTAAGTCCATTCAACGGTGCAGTCTCGATGCTTTTTTCTGATCAGCCAATCAGCTCGTTTAACCCAATGGATCTGCGAAAGCGAGAAGAGCAGCGACTTGAAAGCATCGCATCGTCGTTGCACTCGTCAGACCCGCTGCTGCGCAAACTTCTGCTTGCCGCAGACCAGTTTATTGTTGAGCGCCAGAGTACTGGCAGCCGCACAATAATTGCAGGCTACCCCTGGTTTTCAGACTGGGGTCGCGACAGTCTGATCTCGCTGCCGGGGCTGACACTGGTTACCGGGCGCCACGATGACGCCAGAGCCATTCTCAGAACCTTTGCAGCTGCAATTCAAAATGGTCTGGTGCCAAACTGTTTTGCCGACAGCGGCAATGATGCTTCATACAACAGTGTCGATGCTTCGCTGTGGTTCTTTGTTGCCGCTTACAAGTTGATCGAGTATACCGACGACTGGAACTTTGTTCGTGACCATCTGTTTGAGGGCATGACCGCGATTATCGAGGGTTTTATGCACGGCACCCGGTATGACATTGCAATGGACGAAGAAGACGGCCTGATCAGTGCTGGCAATCCAGATGTGCAAGTAACCTGGATGGACGCCAAAGCTGATGGCTGGGTAGTTACGCCAAGAAACGGCAAGGCCGTCGAAGTTAACGCCCTCTGGTACAATACCCTCAGGATTTTTGCATTATTTCAGGAAAAATTCGAAGGTCACTCGCGAGAAATCACGGCGCTAGCAAGAAAAGTAAAGAATTCTTTCCGAAAAGAATTTTGGAACAACCACCTTCAATGCCTTTATGACTACATCAGACCAGATGGAAAACCAGATGATTCGCTGCGCCCTAACCAGATTTTTGCCATCTCCCTGCCCTTTGCTCTTCTTGAGCACCCGGAAGAAAAGTCAGTTGTCGACTGTGTATTTTCGCGACTTTACACCTCGCACGGTCTGCGCAGCCTGTCTACAGACAACGAGCACTATGAAGGCTTCTACAACGGAGATCGCATCAAGCGAGACGGTGCCTATCATCAGGGCACGGTCTGGGGGTTTCTGATCGGACCTTTTATCAGTTCTTATCTGAAGGTTAACAACTTTTCAATGGAAGCGCAGCTGCGTGCCTCGCTGATGATCGAGCCATTCATCAATCATCTGAACAATGAAGCATGTCTGGGCAGTATTTCAGAGATCTTCGACG
>Ga0180007_10000819_pt1 | contig 47355 bp, 39 predicted proteins | sample MM_PC_MetaG_FD_121122 | JGI IMG/M metagenome (GOLD analysis project Ga0180007, IMG submission 121122) | Groundwater microbial communities from the Aspo Hard Rock Laboratory (HRL) deep subsurface site, Sweden - MM_PC_MetaG | ecosystem: Environmental > Aquatic > Deep subsurface > Groundwater... | reverse complement strand
CGGAAATGGACCATGCCAATTCGGGATTGGAAAGCCGCTCTGACCAGATTTAGCATCCAATTCGAAGGCAGGATGATCAACCTCTAACACTGCCGTTTACACAAAATTCCGGACACCCTCTTTATGCCAAGCGCTGCTTGTGTTTTTTGTAGTGATTCTTTTCATGCAGATCATCCTGCGGGCCATCAACATGTCTTTGTCGTGGACCGAGGAGATCGCCCGCTATGCCTTCCTCTGGTTCATCCTCTTCGGCGCCTGCTACGCCACGCGCCTTTCGGCCCTGAACCGCGTCACCATGCAGTTCACCAAGTTTCCCCGGTGGGTCAAGGACGTGTCCCTTTTCGTAAGCGATCTGATCTGGCTCTGCTTCTGCTTCATCATGGCCTGGTACGGCTACAGGGCCGTCATGGACCTAGTGGAGTTTCCCTATCACACCCCTGCGCTGGATTGGGACCTGAGTAGGGTCTACCTCGTATTTCCCCTCAGTTTCCTGCTCATGGCGATCCGTATTATACAGGTCAACGTCATTAAGTATGTGCTGAAGAAGGAGATCGAGGATCCGGACACCGAGGCGGTCAGGGAGAGCCAGAAGAGCCTCGTGGCCGAAGAGGAAGAAGGAGGTAATCAATGATAGGCATCACCCCCGGCGAAGTAGCCATGGTTCTTTTCGGCGTCTTCTTCATCATACTCATTCTCGGCAGTCCCATCATGGTGGCTCTGGGTATCGCGGCCATGGCCTCCTTCGCCCTGGTCGGCACCGATCTTGGCGCCATGATCGAAATGGCCGCCTCGTCCCTGACCTCGTTTCCGCTCATGGCTCTGCCGTGTTTCGTTCTCGCGGGGTCCCTCATGGAGGCGGCCGGGGTTTCGAGACGGCTCGTGCACATCGCGGAAAACATCGTCGGCCCTATTCCTGGCGGCTTGGCCGTGTCCACCGCCCTGGCCTGCGTGTTCTTTGGCGCAATATCCGGTTCCGGCCCAGCCACGACCGCAGCCGTAGGCATGCTCATGATCCCGGCCATGGCCAAGCGCGGCTACGACAAGGCCTACGCCGCAGCCACCGCAGCCACGGCGGGTGGCATCGGTATCATCATTCCGCCGAGCATCCCGATGGTCATCTACGGTGTGGCGGGTCAGCAGAGCATCGCCAAGATGTTCATGGGCGGGTTCATCCCCGGAACAATGATCGCCCTCGCATTCAGTGCCGGCCACCTGTATTTCTGCCGTAACCTCGACACCACCGGCCTGCAGAACTGGTCGGCCAAAAGCCTGCTGAAGTCGCTGCGCGAAGGCGTCTGGTCCATGCTTGCGCCGCTCATTATCCTGGGCGGCATTTACGCCGGGTTCTTCACCCCAACGGAAGCGGCCGTTGTCGCCATCTTCTACACCCTCTTCGTTGGCGTCTTCATTCACAGGGAACTTAACTTCCACGCCCTGATGGGCGCGCTGAAAACCACCTCCTGGCTCACCGGGCGTGTTCTGGTCATCGTCTTCACCGCCTACGCCTTCGGAAGGCTGCTAACGGAATACCGCATTCCGATCATGATCGCCGACTGGATACTGGCATTCACCAACCAAGTCTACGTGGTGTGGTTCTTCGTCGTCATCCTCCTCATCTTCCTTGGCATGTTTATGGAGACGCTGGCCATAATCCTGCTGGTCACGCCCGTTCTCCTGCCGGTCATGGTGGCCTACGGCGTCGATCCCATCCATTTCGGCGTTATCATGATCTGCTGTGTTTCTGCGGGGTTCTCGACGCCGCCTCTCGGCGAGAACATGTTCATCGCATCTGGAATATCGAACAGATCTCTCGAACAGATCGCCGTCAAGGCATTGCCGTTCGTCATGCTGCATATTCTCGTTATCGCCGTGCTCATCGTATTCCCCGATCTTGTCTTGTACCTGCCAAGCTTGATCGATGTGACTCTGTAATGAAAACAATAAATGGCTCACTGACATTTCGGGAATCGTTCCTGTACAATGGTCATGAAGCTCAACGTAGAAAAAGGAACAATAGAATGAAAAGGAACATTGGCTTGATTCTGGTAGCATTGTGTTTCCTCTGCTCAGCCTCCGTCTGGGCCGCACCGAGCATGGTGCTGAAAATGGCCCTCGGAGATCCCAAGGAATCCGAAATGGGAGTCGTCGGAGAAACGTTCAAGAAGTACGTCGAGGAGAAGTCCGGCGGAGCCATCGAGGTGCAGACGTTCTATTCCGGAGCTCTGGGTGACGAAACCGAAACCATCCATAACGTGCGGCGCGGAACCTTGGACCTGTCCTGCGTCGGCATCGCGAACACAGTGCCCTTCGTCAAGGAACTGGGCATGCTGACCCTGCCGTACATGTTCAGTAATCTGGACGAGGTCGTCTCCGCGACCAACGGCGAATCCGCGAAGATCCTCACTGATTACGCCCTGAAAGGCGGTTTCCGTCCCCTAACCTGGACGTATACCGACTTCCGCTACATCTCCAACTCCAAGCGTCCCATCACCAAGATGGACGACATTAAGGGCCTGAAGTTCCGCGTGCCCCAGAGTGCAGTGCTCCTTGCCTCGTACAAGTCCTGGGGCGCCAGCCCAGTGCCGATTTCCTGGTCGGAAACCTTCACTGCCCTGCAGCAGGGGGTCGTCGACGGTCAGTGCTACGGCTACATCGGCTTCCGAGCCATGAAGTTCAACGAGGCGAATCAGAAGTACGTGACGGAGATCCACTACACCTACCAGCTGCAGCCGTTGATCATGAGCGAACGCGTGTTCCAGAAGATGACTCCGGAACAGCAACAGCTCATGATAGAAGCGGGCAAGGCAGCTCAGGACGCCGTGCTGCAGTATCAGATTGAACAGTCCTCCAAGGCAAAGGAAGAGCTTGTCGGGCTCGGTGTGGTCGTCTCCCAGCTTGAGAACGAGGAAGATTGGAAGCAGGCCGCCGTTGGACAGGTCTGGCCCGAAATGGCCGACTTCGTGGGTGGCAAGGACGCCATCAACACCTTCCTCAGGAGCTTTGGTAAGCCTGAATGGAAGTAATTAATTGATAATATCGTGCAGGGCCTGAATTCTTGTGGTGCAGGTCCTGCACCTTCAAAGGTGCTAATATGAGGCAAATCACGCAGTAGACTATGAGCGATCTTTTCATAAGCTTGAGCTTCAAATTGTTTTTTTTGCTAACGCCTTTCTTTGTGCTCAGCGTTTTTTTGTCCATGACTGAACACATGACCAAGGCTGACCAGCGACGGGTAGCCATGCGGACGACAATGTCCGTCATGGTCATCGGTCTGGTCCTCTACTTTGCGGGCAATCCCATCTTCTCGACCTTGGGCATAACTCTGGATGGATTCCGGATTGGCGCGGGCAGTCTCCTTTTCCTTTCAGCAGTGTCTTTGGTTTCGGGCAAGCGATCCAGTCAAGAAGCAACTCCTGACGTAGATTTTGCCGTGGTACCCTTGGCCATTCCCATCACTGTGGGACCGGCTAGTATAGGCACGCTGCTCATTCTCGGCGCGGAACTAGGTGGAACTACAGAGCGCTTGATCGGAGCGGCGGCCCTCATTTGTTCCTGTCTGTGTGTCGGGGTTCTTCTTGGGTCGGCCCGTGTGTTAAAAAAAGTACTCGGTACAGTTGGCCTGTCTATAATGACAAAAATTACGGGGCTGGTACTCTCGGCCATGGCCGCACAAATTGTTTTCACCGGCATAGTCAATTTTCTGAGCTAGTGTTGCGCCATTGAAATAAATTGATAAAAACACCTCCTATCCAAGGACGTGTTTATGGTTGCAAGGGTTCAGGCTGAACTTGATTAGACGAAATTAACCTCACTGAAGAGGTGGGTCGGTTAGAGAGCACCTCTCTCGGTTAGTGTTCTTGAGTGCTGGACAACCCGTGCACCTGAGGATTATGGCACTAAATCTGCTTAAAAGAAACCCCATGTCCCTTAAACAAACGCTTCTAGTGGATACATTGTATCAATTTGGATCACCCGTCCGTGCGGAGAGTGTGTCAAAAAGGTTCATTGTGCCCACGGCTTTTTTTCGGGGCGGGATTCATGTCAACCGGACGGTTCGCCGTTCTTTACCGCAAGTTGGGTATGTCCATGCAAATCTTTGATCTTGCCACTGCCGACCTTGAGTTTGTCGCCGAGGTCGAAGCCCGCAGCCACCAGAAAATCAGGAACTGCTACCAGTGCGGCAATTGTACGGCCGGATGCCCGTATACATTCGCCTACGATTATTCGGTCAGTCAGATCATGCGACTGATTCAGACCGGACAAAAAGAAGCAGTGCTGAAAAGCAGGTCCCTGTGGCTGTGCGGCTCCTGTCAATCCTGTACCACGCGCTGTCCGAACATGATCGACGTCGCGCTGATCATGGATGTCTGTCGGCACATGGCCCGGGAAGCCGGGTACGCCACGGAACGTTCCGTGAAGATTTTCGCCGACTCGTTTTTGGCCTCGGTCGAGCGCCATGGCCGCGCCTATGAGCTGGGTCTCATGGCTGCGTACATGACACGCTCCGGCCGCGTATTCACCGATGTCGATCTGGCTCCGCAGGCTCTCATGCGCGGCAAGTTGCCGTTCAAACCGCACCAGATTCAGGGGCGCGAACAGGTGGCCCGCATTTTCGAGCGGTTCCGCAAAGGAGGCGACAATGTTTAAAATCGCGTATTATCCGGGCTGTTCCGGTCAGGGCACATCCCTGGAATACGACAAATCCACCCGTGCGGTCTGCAAGGCTCTGGACGTGGAGCTGGTGGACATTCCGGACTGGAGCTGCTGTGGTTCCTCCCCCGCGCACACCGTGAATCATGTCCTGTCCGCGGCCCTGTCCGCCCGCAATTTGGCCCAGGTCGAGGTCATGGGCATGGACAAGGTGACGACGCCCTGTCCCAGCTGCCTGACCAACCTGCGCACTGCGGCTCACAAGATGGAAGACCCCGAGTTCCGGACCAAGGCCAATGCGCTCCTCGATGTGCCCTGCAACGGCGACGTGGACGCCCAGTCCGTGCTGCAGGTGCTGGCCGAAAACGTGGACCCCGAACTGATTAAGTCCAAGGTCGTACGGCCCCTGACCGGAATCAAGATCGCCTGTTATTATGGCTGCATCATGAACCGGCCCCCGGAGCTGATGCGTTTCGACCACCACGAAAACCCCATGGCCATGGACAATCTGATGACCGCGCTCGGGGCGGAGGTCGTGCCTTTTGCGCTCAAGGTCGAGTGCTGCGGCGCTTCGTACGGAATACCGCGGAATGACATCGTGATGCGGCTGTCGGGCAAGCTCCTGGACGCCGGGCGCGATGTCGGCGCTGACGCCTTTGTGACCGCCTGCCCGCTGTGCCAGATGAACCTGGACCTGCGGCAGGGCCAGATCAACCGCGCCCTGCACGAGAAATTCAGGATTCCAGTTTTCTATTATACCCAACTCCTTGGCTATGCTCTGGGATTGGACCGCGCCGTGCTTGGCTTTGAAAAGCTCTGTGTCGATCCGAGACTCGCCCTGGGCAAGATCAAACAACCGGCGCAGGCCAGGTAGGGAGGACGCGATGCGAATTGGTGTTTTTATCTGCCATTGCGGCAGCAATATTGCCGGAACCGTGGACTGTCCGTCCGTTGCGGCCACGGCCCTGACCTACCCGGACGTGGTCTTCTCCACGGACACGATGTATGCCTGCTCCGAACCCGGGCAGGACGCCATCATCCAGGCCATCAAGGACAAGAATCTCGACGGCGTGGTCGTGGCCTCCTGCACCCCGCGCATGCACGAGCCCACTTTCCGCCGCACCGTGGAGCGCGCGGGCCTCAACCGTTACATGTTTGAAATGGCCAACATCCGCGAGCACGTCTCCTGGATCGGCAAATCCAAGGATTTGAATACGGGCAAGGCCGCGGAGCTGGTGCGCATGGCCGTGGAGAAACTGCGCCGCGACAAGCCGCTGATCCCCAAACGCTTCGAGACGGTCAAGCGCGTGCTGGTCATCGGCGGCGGCGTGGCCGGCATCCAGGCGGCGCTCGACTGCGCGGACGGCGGGCAGGAAGTCATCATGGTCGAGCGCGAGCAGACCATCGGCGGCAAGATGGCCAAGCTGGACAAGACCTTCCCCACGGTGGACTGCTCGTCTTGCGTGCTGGGTCCGAAGATGGTCGACATCGCCCAGCATCCGAACATCACCCTGTATGCCTGCTCAGAGATTGAAGCTGTCGGCGGGTACGTAGGCAACTTCCAGATCACCATCCGCAAGAAGGCGACCTACGTGAACTGGAAGGACTGTACGGGCTGCGGCCTGTGTGTCGAGAAATGTCCCAGCCGCAAGCTCCCCGATGCGTTCAATGAAGGCCTCTGCAAGGCCCCGTCCATCAACATCCCGTTCCCGCAGGCCATTCCCAAGAAGGCGGCCATTACCGCAGAATCCTGCATCATGCTGCAGAAAGGCAAGTGCGGGCTGTGCGCCAAGGTCTGTCCGGTCAAGTGCATCGACTTCGAACAGAAGGACGAGCTGATCAACGTGGATGTCGGCGCCATTGTCGTGGCCACGGGTTACGATCTTTTCGACTGGCACAAGTATCCGCAGTATGGCGAAGGCCGTTACCCGGATGTGATCACCTCCATGCAGTACGAGCGCATGCTTTCGGCTTCCGGCCCCACGGGCGGACACGTCAAGCGCCCCTCCGACGGCAAGGAGCCCAAGAACGTGGTTTTCATCCAGTGCGTGGGTTCGCGCGACAAGTCCGTGGACCGTCCGTACTGTTCGGGCTTCTGCTGCATGTACACCGCTAAGCAGACCATCCTGACCAAGGATCATATCCCCGATTCCCAGTCCTACGTTTTCTACATGGACATCCGCTCGCCGGGTAAGCTGTACGACGAGTTCGTGCGCAGGGCCATGGAGGAGTACGGGGCACAGTACGTGCGCGGCCGTGTGGCCATGATCTATCCCAAAGGCGACAAGCTCATCGTGCGCGGCGCCGACACCCTGGCCGGCACGCAGGTGGAAGTTCCCGCCGACCTGGTCGTTCTGGCAGTGGGCGCGGAATCGGCCAAGGGTGCGGTGGCGCTGGGCGAAAAGCTCAGAGTCTGTCCGGACCAGTACGGCTTTTTCGTTGAGAGCCATCCGAAATTGAAGCCTGTCGAGACCAACACCGCCGGCGTATTCCTGGCCGGCGCCTGTCAGGGTCCCAAGGATATTCCGGCCTCCGTCAGTCAGGGCAGCGCCGCCGCGGCCAAGGTGCTTGGGCTGCTGTCCAAGGCCATGCTCGAATCCGATCCGGCGGTGTCCAGGGTCAACCCGGCCCGCTGCGTGGGTTGCGGCAAGTGCATCCAGACCTGTCCGTTCGGAGCAATCAAGGAAGTCCAGGACCGCTTCGGCAACCCCAAGGCCGAAGTCATCGACACGGTCTGCCAGGGCTGCGGCATCTGCACAGTGACCTGCCCCCAGGGGGCCATTCAGCTTGAACATTTCACAGATAACCAGATCCTCGCGGAGGTGAACGCCTTATGCCCGCCCAAGATGTTCGCGAATTACGAATAGTAGGCTTTCTTTGTAACTGGTGCTCCTACGGCGGCGCGGACACCGCGGGTGTGTCCCGCTTCACTCAGCCCACGGACCTGCGCATCATCCGCGTGCCCTGCTCGGGCCGTATCGACCCGCTCTTCATCGTCCGTTCGCTCATGAACGGTGCCGATGGGGTGCTCGTGTCCGGCTGTCACCCGCGTGACTGCCACTATGCCGAAGGCAACTTCTATGCCCGCAGGAGGCTTGAGATGCTCAAGCGTTTCCTGCCCATCACCGGCATTGATGCCCGGCGCTTCGAGTTTACCTGGGTTTCGGCTTCGGAAGGGCAGCGCTGGCAGCATGTGGTCACGGAGTTCACGCGCCGTATCCACGAGCTCGGGCCCGCGCCAACCTTCAACCCGGCTTCCGAGGCGGATTGGAACACGCTGGCCGTGAAGGCCGGTCAGGGGCAGACGTGCCCGTGTCACGGATAGATTTTTTGCAATAACAGGAGGACATATGTCCCAATTGGATGATCTCAAAAATGCCATCAAGAGCCACCTCGGCGAGCTTGAGTGCGTCATCGGCTGGGAGCAGGGCTATGACCCGCTTCATGCCACGCCGCTCTTCATCCGCACCGAGGCGGATCTCGAACGGCTCATCATAGGCCCCCTGGCCGTGCACAATCTGGTCACCTACCTGACCGGGTTCAAGGGCAAGAAGATCGGCGTGGTAGTAAAGGGCTGCGACAGCAAGAGCGTGATCCAGCTCCTCAATGAAAATCTGATAAAGCGCGAAGAGGTCGTCATTTTCGGCCTGTGCTGCGACGGGGTAGTTAGCCAGCGCAAGATTCGCGCGGCGCTGCCTGCCGATCCGGGCTTCGTGGAGTCGGTAGATATTGGTGCAAGCGATCTCAAAGTCACCGTGGCCGGTCAGGCCGCGACCTTGAAACTCGCAGGCGTGCTGGCCGACAAATGCCTGATCTGCGCCACGCCCGACGCCATCATCTCCGATGTGCTGATCGGCACGGCGCATACTCCGGCCCCGGCCGCGAGCCTGGCCTGCCAGGACGAATTCGAGGCCAAAAGCGATGCCGAAAAGCTTGCCTTCTGGCAGGAGACCATGAGCCGCTGCATCCGCTGCTATGCCTGTCGCAACGCCTGCCCCATGTGCGTCTGCCGTGATTACTGCATAGCGACCAGCCGCGACCCCTTGTGGATCAGCCAGGACAATTCTCCGGCTGAGAACATGATGTTCCAGATGGTGCATGTCTCGCATCTGGCCGGACGCTGCACGGAATGCGGCGAATGCGAACGGGCCTGTCCCGTGGACATTCCGCTCATGCTGCTGCGGCGCTACATGAACAAGCAAGTCAAGGACGTGTTCGAACTGCAGGCAGGCACGGCTCTGGAACAGACCCCGCCTCTCTTGACCTTCAAGGTCGAGGAAGAGCGCATCAACGAGCGAGGCTGGTAATGGAACGATTCATAACAAAAGAGAACCTCATCCGTTTGGCCGAGGAGCTGTCCGCCACCTGTCGCGTGCTTGCGCCCGTGGCGACCTGCGGCACCGTGACCTTCCGTCGTTTCCAGCCGGGCATGACCCTTGATCTGCACTCGCGTATGGCGGCGGTGTCGCCCAAGGCCGCAACCTTCCCGCAGACCGAGTCCCTGCTCACTGTCAAGCGCGAGATCCCGGAGAAGAAGCCGGAAATCACCGAGACCCTGCCCGAGGGCAAAAGCGTGGTCATCGGCTGCCGTCCTTGCGGGGCACGCGGCAAGCTTATCTTCAACCCGGTCTATGAGACAGACAAGACCAAAGACCCTTACTTCATTCTGCGCCGTGACAACACGGTCTTCATATCCCTGGCCTGCGACCGGCCCGAGACGACCTGCTTCTGCCACAGCGTGGGCAGCGGTCCGGCGGATGCGAACGGCTCCGACGTGCTCCTGACCCTGGTGGGCGAGGGGTATGTGGCGCGTTCGGTCACTCCCGCCGGGGAGGACGTTTTGAAGTCAGCCCTGTTCACGGACGCGGGCGACAAGGGCAAAGAGGCCGACGCCAAGAACGCCAAGGCGCGGGAGATGATGGGCGAGGCCCACGATTACGTCTCCGCCCCGGAGAAACTGTTGGCCCGCTTCGACGACATGGACTTCTGGCAGGCCCAGTCGGCCAAGTGCATCTCCTGCGGAGCCTGCACCTACATGTGTCCGACCTGTTACTGCTTCAACATCACCGACGACGACCAGGGCCTTGAAAGCCGCCGCATCCGCAGCTGGGACAATTGCATGTCCCACACCTTCACTCTGGAAGGCAGCGGCCACAATCCGCGTCCGACCAAGGCCCATCGTCTGAAAAACCGCGTCGGGCACAAGTTCAGCTACTATCCGGACCTGCATGGGGGCGTCATGGCCTGTTGCGGGTGCGGCCGATGCATCAAGCAGTGCCCCGCCGGAGTCGATATCCGGCAGATCGTGAAAGCAGCACAGGAGTACTCCGAATGAATGCCAATCCCTATCTCCCGGACATGGCCACCATTGTCGAAGTGATCCAGGAGACACACAATATCAAGACCTTCCGCGTCGTCATCAACAACGAAGAGCGCATGAAGGCCTTCACCTTCCGGCCCGGCCAGGTCGGGCAACTCTCGGTCTTCGGCGTGGGTGAGTCGACCTTTGTCATCAACTCCTCCCCGACCCGCAAGGACTACCTGCAGTTCAGCGTCATGCGCGTGGGCGAGCTCACCACCCGCCTGCACCAGCTGCAGCCCGGCGACCAGATCGGCGTACGCGCCCCCCTGGGCAACTCCTTTCCGATCGAGGACCTGAAGGGCAAGAACATCGTCTTCGTTGGCGGCGGCATCGGCATGGCGCCCCTGCGGACGCTGTTCACGTACATGCTCGACAACCGCAAGGACTACGGGGACATCACGCTCCTTTACGGCGCGCGCAGCCCCGCCGACCTGACCTACAAGGCCGAGCTGCCGGAGTGGACGGAGCGCAAGGATGTCAACACCGTGCTGACCATCGACAACCCGTCCGACGGCTGGGAGCACAAGGTCGGCCTCATTCCCAACGTACTCCTTGAGATCAACCCTTCGCCCAAGAACACGGTGGCCATCACCTGCGGCCCGCCCATCATGATCAAGTTCACCCTGCAGGCACTCAAAAAACTGGGTTTTGAAGACGAAAACATCCTCACCACCCTGGAAAAACGCATGAAATGCGGCGTGGGCATCTGTGGACGCTGCAACATCGGCACGAAATACGTGTGCATGGACGGTCCCGTCTTCACCTATGCCCAGCTCAAAGAGCTGCCTTCGGAACTTTAGGAGGTTTTATGGCAGGAATATTCAAAGCTACCGACATCCTCCTGGCCGCCCAGGAAGTCGAGACCCGCGGTGAAGTCTTCTACAACCGTCTGGTCGAGACCACCACCGAGCCCAAATTAAAAGACCTGTTCTCCTTCCTGGCAAAGGAAGAGACCAAGCACCGCGAGATCTTCGCCAAGCTCTACGAGCGGGTCGGGCAGGTCGAGCTTCCGGCCTGGGCCGAGGAGGACGAGTATGTGGACTACCTGAAATATCTGCTCGACTCCCATACCCTGTTTCGCCTGGGCGACGTGGCCCATCTGAAGACCTTTATGGGCACGGCGAAGGAGGCCATCGAGACGGCCATGGGTTTTGAGAAGGACACCATCATGTTTTTCCTGGAGATGCGCGAATTCGTGCCCGAAGGGGAAAGAAAATACGTTCAGGCCTGCATCGACGAGGAGCGCACGCATTTGCGTCTCCTGGCCGGAATGCTGCGAAAATAAAAGGCCAAGGCCATCCTCTTGGGGGCTTTCGGGTGCGAATCCGAAAGCCCCTTTTTTTTGTTTTTTTTGACCCTGGACGTGCTCTGTCGCCAAGACTTCACGTTGCACTAACGGTACAATTCGGTTATATTTTTGAAGGACGGAACGGGGGTAGAGGAGGGGGCTTGGCGGTTCAAACCAAAACGCCTTTTTTGCGTGGTCGCGATCAGGGAAAATCCGTGTTTTGGACGTGAGGGCCGGATGCCGGCCTTTCCACACAATGGCGTTTTTGGATTTTTTTTGTTCGAAAGTGAACAGGCCCTTTCCATAACGAATGTGAATGCGGAGCGGACGCCCTGTCGTCGGCTCCTGTCGATATGGCCGCTTTTGGGGCGGCTTTGCTCTTGAATTGGCAGGCACAGTGGCTGCGCCATGAAAACCAACTTGTAATAAGGAGATGATCATGCGGAAAAGTTTCTTGGGCTTTTTGGCTATGGTGTTCATTCTGGCTTTCGCCATACCGGGCTTTGCGGAGGAATGTACCAATCGCGGCATACTCGACCCCATGTATTGCGACAACGACAAGGATCTGGTTGCCGACAACGCGCTCCCCGGAGAATGCAAGGATCCTTCGACTCTGGTTTTCACCTACACCCCGGTGGAAGATCCCGCCGTGTATCAGGACCTGTTTGCGGACTTCCAGGCGCACATCAAGAAGATCACGGGTAAAGACGTGATTTATTATACCGTGCATTCCAACTCGGCCCAGGTCGAGGCAATGCGCTCCGGCCGCCTGCACATCGCGGGCTATTCCACCGGCCCCACCGGCTTTGCCGTGAACCTGGCCGGTTATGTGCCCATCGCCGTCAAGGGCGACGAAAAGGAATTTCAGGGCTACAATCTGATCGTCATCGTCAAGAAGGACAGCCCCATCCAGACCATGGCCGATCTCAAGGGCAAGAAGGTCGCGCATACCTCACCCTCGTCCAACTCCGGCAACCTGGCTCCGCGCGCGCTGTTCCCCGCCCAGGGTATCGTTCCCGACGAGGATTACACCGTGGTCTACTCCGGAAAGCATGACCAGTCCGTACTGGGCGTTGTGCATGGCGACTATGACGCCGCCCCCGTGGCTTCCGACGTGTACGATCGCATGGTGCGCGCCGGTCGTGTCGATGAAGGCGCTGTGCGGATCATCTACACCAGCCCCCGCTTCCCCACGTCGTCCTTTGGCTACTCCAGTCAGCTTTGCCCGGAATTGGTCGAGAAGATCAAGGAAGCGTTTTTCTCCTATCGCTACACCGAAGAGATGAAGAAGGCCTTTGACGGCGCGGATCGTTTCTTCCCCATCACCTACCAGAAGGATTGGGCGGTCATTCGCGATATCGCCGAAGCCACAGGCGCGAGCTACAATGAAGAAGGCCTGAAGGCCATGATCGCCAAGGAAAAGGCGGACGCGGAAAAGAAGGACAAGAAGCAGTAACCACATACAAGGCATTATCGTGACGTCACCAAACAATAGTGGGAACGGGGGGAATGCCTCCCGTTCCCTGATCGTAAAGGATCTGGTCAAGGCTTATGTACCGGGCAAGCCGGTGCTCAAAAACATCTCCTTCGAGGTCCGGGGCCGTTCCACTGTGGCCATCATCGGCCCTTCCGGAACGGGCAAGAGCACGCTCTTGCGCTGCATCAACCGTCTCATCGACCCCACCAGCGGCACCATCACCGTGGCCGGGCACGAGATAACTCGGCTCTCGGGTCGGGACCTGCGTCTGGCCCGGCATCATGTTGGCATGGTCTTTCAGGAATTCAATCTCGTGGAGCGCCTTTCGGTCATCGAGAACGTGCTCTGCGGCAGGCTCGGGTTCGTGCCGGTCTGGCGGGCCTGGCTGCGCAAGTTCGAACCGCACGACATCGACCGGGCTTTTGAACTTATCGACATGGTCGGCCTGACCGAGTTCGCCACGGAGAGGGCCGATGCCCTGTCCGGCGGGCAGCGTCAGCGCGTGGGCATTGCCCGGGCCGTGATGCAGAATCCGGACGTGATCATGGCCGATGAGCCCACCTCGTCCCTTGATCCCAAAACTTCCGTTGAGATCATGGGCCTCTTGAACGATTTCTCCAAGGCGCACGACATTCCGGTGTTGATCAACATCCACGACGTGAACCTGGCCAAACGCTTTGCCGACCGGGTCATCGGCATGTCGCTGGGAAGCATCGTCTTCGATGGCCCGCCTGCGGAACTGACCGACGATCATCTCAAGCAGATCTACGGCGGTGAGGGCTGGTTGTCATGAGCGCGGCCAACACCAGAAGAGCCTTCAAGCCCAACTGGCTTGCGCGCCTGGGATGGCTCGCCGTGATCGGCTATTGTGTGCTCGCATTCTGGTCTTTGGACATTACCTGGGACCGTTTTGTGATCGGCCTTGACAATGGCGCGAAATTCCTGGGTAGCATGATCCCGCCGAATTTCGGACGTTGGCAGCTGTTGCTGGGTAACATTTTAGAGACACTTGAAATTGCGATCATTGCCTCGGCCTTTGGGGTGGCGTTTTCCCTGCCCATCGGCCTGGCCGCGTCACGCAATCTGATGCCGACCTGGGCGACCTGGCCGGCCCGGATTGTCATTGCGATCTGTCGCTCCTTCCATCCGGTCATTTTTGCCATCCTGTTCGTGAAGGCGGTGGGGTTCGGGCCTCTGGCGGGTATCCTGACCCTGGTTTTCGCGTCCATCGGGTTTATCGGCAAACTCTTTGCCGAGGCCATCGAGGAGATTTCCCTCAAGCCGGTGGAGGCCTGCCGGGCGGCCGGAGCCCCGTTCATGAGTGTCATCCTCTACGCGGTGCTGCCGCAGGTGCTGAACCGCTTCATCGGCTTCGCCACGTACCAGTTTGATGCGAACATCCGCAATTCGACCATGGTCGGTATCGTCGGCGCGGGCGGTATTGGCGGCACCCTGTTCGCGGCCTTTCAGCGCTTCGATTACGACTTCCTGGCCGCGATTCTCATCTCCATCATCGTCCTTGTCATGCTCGGAGAATATCTCGCATCCATAGTCAAGGCGGTGTTCAATGACTAGCCGCATCTGGGAACGCTTTACCCCGGCCCAGCGTCTGGCCCGGTTCACGATCTATCTGGCTGTTGTTGTAGCCCTGGTCGTGTCCATGCGCACGGTCCAGATCGTCCCTGAATTCCTGTACGACGCTCCGACCCAGATGGCGGACATGTTCGAAAGGATGTGGCCGCCGGACTTTGCCCACTACAAGGACGGTGTGCACAAAGCTCTGGTGGAGAGCATGCACATCGCGGGCATGGGAACGATCCTGGCGCTGGTTTTGTCCCTGCCTGTGGCGCTTTTGGCGGCCAAGAACATCACCCCGGTGCCCGCTCTGAACTGGCTGGCCCGGCTTATTCTCGTGTCCTCGCGATCGGTGAACACCCTCGTTTGGGCAATTCTGTTCGTGGCGGTCTTCGGTCCCGGAGCCCTGGCCGGGACCATCGCCATCGGATTCAGATCCATCGGCTTTTGCGGCAAGCTTCTGGGCGAGGCTCTGGAAGAATGCAACAAGGGGCCGGTGGAGGCACTGAAGGCGGCGGGAGCGCCGTGGCCGAGCATCTTCCTGAAAGCCTACTGGCCGCAGGTTTCCCCGGCCTTCTGGGGTATCACCCTGTTTCGGTGGGACATTAACGTGCGCGAGTCGGCGGTTATCGGCCTTGTCGGCGCGGGCGGCATCGGCATGGCCCTGGACACAGCCATCGCCCTGTTCCGCTGGACGCAGGTCTCGCTCATCCTGCTGTGCATCTTTGCCGTAGTCATCGTGGCCGAGATCGTGGTCACCAAGATCCGGCAGAAAATCATCTAGTATTCAGTCCATAACTGCAAAACCCCCTGCGTCACGGTAAAGCGAGAGCTTTTCGTGACGCAGGGGGTTTTTGTTTCACGCCGGGCGTGACCGCACCATTTGTGTCGCTGCCAAAGGCCGCACGCATGTGCGCGGGGTTAGAAATCGAGTTGCCCCTGATCGCTCAGAAAGCTCATGGTCGTGTGCCTGCGTTTCCCGCTATCCAGATAAACCACGCTGTAGAAGCCCTTGGGCAGGACAATGTCCCGCACGCTTTTGCCCGTTATCTCAAAGGGGCCGAACTCCTTGTAGGTCTGCTGGTTTTTGAACCACAAAATAAGGGGGCGCGGAGAGGTGACGACGAGCCTGCCCTGATCGAACGACTCTTTAGTGCTTTGGGGAGTGGTTTTAACCCCTGCCTCGGATTTCGGATTCGTGAGCGTTGCCGTGGACGGTGGCGCGGCCTGATTTTTTTCAGTGGAATGCGCATCCGTATCCGGGGATGTGGCATTCACATCCATATGCGCTGCCGCGGTGGCGGATGAGTTTGTTTCGGGTTCCGCTTCAGGCGTGGATGCCGCATTGTCATTGAACTGGGAGAAGACCGGGGGCGCGGGTTCGCCTTCAATCGCGTCGGCCATGGGGGCCTCGATTGGTGTCGTGATGTCCTTTAGCGCAGGACTGGTATGATTGCCGCTATTTTTGGGTTGCACCGCCATGGGGACGGGGGAGTCAGCGGCATTTATTGCGGTTGTCCCGGGTGCTGCAGACGCCTTGGGCTCGGCGCTGGCTGTCTGCCCCTTTTGGGTGAATAAATGCTCCAGCCCCAGCAGACCTTGTCTGTGAGCAATGTATCCCGTGCTGCCGGCAATGAGTAAAACAGTCACCGCAAGCTGCGGGATGCTCGGTTTCCAAAGAATTTTATGGGGTTGGTCCGCTGGCGCGGCCTCGGACTCATCCGGAATAAAGGAATAGAGTCGGCCGCATTTGGGGCATTCGCTGGGAAAGAGTTCAAATTCTTCCTGGCTTGGCTGGTGGCCGCACCTGGTGCAGATGGGGCGATTTGAGTTCGGCTGCGGGCGAGGTTTCTTGGATTCGGTTTGGAGCCCGTCTGCAGCGCAGAGTGGCGGCCCGGTTTGGGTGCTTACCAATTCAGACAATTTTTCGATCAGCACATGGATCTTGTCCGGAGGCAGTGGGTCGTTATGGGCCAGGATAGCCTGCACCAGGTTTCCGGCCTCGACAACCAGCGCAGCGCGAACAGGGCCTGTAATTCCAACGCTGGCCCGGCTGAAGCACAGCACCGGACAGGGGCGCACTCCGCCTGTGTACTGCAAATCCATGTGTTTGGTCAGTTTTTGGGTCTGGTTCCAGCAATGGGTCAGCATGTCCAGCAGGAATGGCCATCCGTTGAGGCGCAGAGACTCGCCCGTGGCCGTGATATTTCCGAGATGGCTTCTGGTCTTGATCAGGAACAGCCCGTTCGGGCCGATGACGGCGTGGTCGAGCTGGTTGCCTTCGAAATGCAAATCATGAAAGACATGGTACTCGTCGGGGAGTTGCTGCAGCGCTTTGTTTACGATCTGGGTTGCCCGGGCGTTTGTCTGAGAATGCGAGAGATAGTGCGAAAGGGTCAGACCAAGCTCTTCGAAACGCAGGATGGCTGCTATGAAGAACACGGCAAAGAAGGCGGTGATCCATGGCTGGCTTTGGTTGAATGCATACAGGCCTGCCGCCGCCAGCATCAGGACGAAAAGCAGGGGCAGAACGAGGCGCAGCATGATGTCTTTGCGCCGGGCGCTGGCCCGGGTGATGCTACTGTGAATCGTGCTGCCGTGTATATGAGCCATGACGCCTCTGCATGATCGTGCGTTACGGGGTGCTGAACGCTCGGACTTTAAGCCCGAGATCGGGAATTATGTCAAGCGTTGCGAATGTAAGACAAAATTGTGTAACGCATTGGAGCGGGCGCTCGTGGCGGATACGAATGCGAGGCTATGACGCAAACATGCGTCATGAATGCAGGAGCGATGGGGTTATTGCGTGAGCCGGGCGAAACCGCCCCCGGTCATACGGGCCAGATCAGCCGGGGCGATTTCAATGTCCAGGCCGCGACGGCCGCCGCTGACCAGGATGGTCGCATGGGCAGTGGCCGAGGCGTCGATGAAGGTGCGCAGCCGCTTTTTCTGCCCCAAAGGACTGACCCCGCCCAGAACGTACCCAGTGGTCCGTTCCACCAGCGACTTCTCGGCCATGGCCGCCTTCTTGGCCCCGGCGGCCTTGGCCAGATGCTTGAGGCCCAGCATCGCCTCCACCGGAATGACTGCCACCACCAGTTCGCCGCCGAGATCCGCGACCAGGGTCTTGAAGACGCGCTCTGGATCGACGCCGAGTTTTTCGGCGGCTTCAAGGCCGTAGGAGGCGCATGGGGGATCATGTGCGTATTCACGCACGACAATGTCGATTTTCGCTTTTTTGGCGGCGTTTATGGCGGGTGTCATGGGGGTGCGGCTACAAAGACGCGCGGCAAAAGTCCAGTCCATAGATATGAAGAAGGCGTGGCGCGTCGTTTGGACGCGCCACGCCTCATGGTCCGGATTGCGGCCTAGATAGCGGCCTGCGCCGAGGCCAGGATATAGTCCTTGATGTCGTCGATGGTCACCACGGGCAGGTCATGGCGACGTCCGAATTCCTGAATCTGGGGCATGCGGGCCATGGTGCCGTCTTCGTTGGTCACTTCGCACAAGACGCCGCAGGGCTTGAGGCCTGCCAGGCGCATGAGGTCCACGGTGGCCTCGGTGTGGCCTTCGCGTTCCAGCACTCCTCCGGGCCGGGCCCTGAGCGGGAAGATGTGTCCGGGCCGATGCAGATCCCCCGGCCGGGCGTCATCGGCAATGGCGGCCTGGACCGTGCGCACGCGGTCGGCGGCGGACACGCCGGTGGTCACGCCGCTCGCGGCTTCGATGGAGACGGTGAACGCGGTCTGGTAACGGCTGGAATTGTTGTGGACCATGGGCGGCAGCTCCAGGGCGCGCGCCTTGTCCTCGGGCAGGCAGAGGCAGACGATGCCGCTGCATTCGCGGATGAGCATGGCCATCTGGGCCGTGGTCAGGGACTCGGCGGCGAAGATCAGGTCACCTTCGTTTTCACGGTTTTCGTTGTCGGTGACCAGCACCCCCCGGCCTTGTTGCAAGGCCGCAAGGGCGCGTTCGACCCGGACGCGGGGAGGGGTGTTCTCGAAATTCTCTGAAGTCTGATTCACGGTGGCTCTCCTTGGAATTGAGCGTGAATCAGGGCGCGGCAAAAAACCGTTCACGCCCGTGAACGGCGGCCGTCTTCTCTTTCATCCGGACTGTCACCGTCGGCTCCGGCTTCTCACCGGATCTGCTGACCTCCCGGACCCCCGGAAGCGCTCGCGGGCTCCCCGTCAAAAAACGGGATACCGCCGGTGGGGAATTGCACCCCGCCCTGAGAAGCGGGCACAATGCGTGGTGAAGCGGACGGTGTCAACGGTTCAAAGACCGTAACAGACCATGTATGACAAAATGGCAAACTCGCCCATTGCCTCGCGCACGGTAAGGGGGTAGGGTGCTTAAATAGAGAACATGCCACAAGGACTTTCCCTTGTGGCTTTTTTTTCCCGCACCGTTACTTTAAAGGATCGACTATGACAGAAAATCAAATACAAGCAGGCAGTTCCGTTGAATCTCTATGCAAAAAATGCAAGACCGTGACCGATCATCACGTGGTCGTCATGTCCGGTGAGAAGATCGCCAAGGTCGAGTGCAAGGTTTGTAATGCACGTCACGCCTACGTGTCTCCTACTGCCGAGCCCAAGGTCAAAAAGCCCGCCACCCCGCGCCCCAAGAAGGCGGCTCTGGCTTCCAGCAAGCAGGCCCTGGCCCTGGCCGAGCAGTGGGAAAAGCTGGTCACCCCTTGCGCCAAGCCCCTGTCCTACAGCATGGAGCGTACGTTTCAGATCGGCGATGTCATTGATCATCCGACCTTTGGCCTGGGTTATGTCCAGAAGCTCATGAAGCCCTGCACTGCCGAAATCCAGTTCAAGGACGCCATTCGCAACATGCGCTGCGGGACATTCAAATAGGCTTCAAGGCTTTTCTCTTGCCGCTAGCTGCCTCAAACGGCCGCCTTTCCGGACTTGCGCCCTAAATAAAGATCCGCTTATTTCCGTTTCTTTCCTTCTTGACGTCGCACGAAAGGTGCGCGTAATGGAAAAATAGTGTCGTGCGTCGTGTGTTGTGCGCCGTGCGACCGCTCCACATCGGCTTCAGTTAAGGAAGCCGTTTTTTATGCTCTACGAGGAAAATATGCCCACCATGCAGAAAAATGACAATATCAGAAATATCGCTATCATAGCTCACGTTGACCATGGCAAGACCACCCTGGTGGACGTCATGTTCCGACAGTCCGGAGTGTTCCGGGACAACCAGGCCATGGATGACCGCGTCATGGATTCCATGGATCTGGAACGCGAACGCGGCATCACCATCGCTGCCAAGAATTGTTCCGTGCGCTGGAAAGGCGTGAAGATCAATATCGTCGACACTCCCGGCCACGCCGACTTTGGCGGGGAAGTGGAGCGCGCCCTGTCCATGGTTGACGGCGCTGTACTGCTGGTGGACTCCTCCGAAGGCCCGTTGCCCCAGACCCGTTTCGTGCTGAAAAAAGCTCTGGACGCGAGCCTGCCCATCCTGGTCGTGGTCAACAAGATCGACCGCGCCGATGCCCGGCCGCAGGAAGTGCTGGACGAGGTCTACGACCTGTTCATCGATCTTGGCGCCGACGAGGACCAGCTCGAATTTCCGGTGCTCTACGCCATCGGTCGTGACGGTGTGGCTTCCCCTGTGCTGGAAGAGCCCGGCAAGGACCTTGCCTGCCTCTTCGACCTTATTCTGGAGCGCATCCCCGGCCCCCGCTTTGATCCGGCCGCATCCTTCCAGATGCTTGTCTCAGACCTGGGATACTCAGATTATCTCGGCCGTCTGGTCATCGGCAAAGTCAAGGCCGGGCTGCTGCAGGAAAAGGCCGACCTTTTATGCATGGGTGAAAAAGATCAGCTCGCCTTCCGGCCGAGCAAGGTTCAGGCCTACGAGGGCATGCAGCTCAAGGAGCAGGCCGCCGTCGAGATGGGTGACATAGTGGTCCTGGCGGGACTGAACAAGGTCAGCATCGGCGACACCATCTGCCTGAAAGAGAACCCTGTGCGCCTGAAGCGCATCGACGTGGACGAGCCTACCGTGTCCATGCGTTTCACCATCAACACCTCGCCCTTTGCCGGTCGCGAGGGCAAGATCGTGCAGTCGCGCAAGATCAAGGACCGTCTCGAAAAAGAGGCCCTGACCAACGTGGCCATCCAGGTCGAGGAGAGCGAGGACAAGGACTCCATGGTCGTCAAGGGCCGCGGCGAATTCCAGCTGGCCATCATCATCGAGACCATGCGTCGCGAAGGCTTCGAGCTCGGCGTGGGTAGGCCCGAGGTCATCTACAAGAAGGTGGACGGCAAGCTGCTGGAGCCTCTGGAACACGTCTACGTCGATTGCGACGAGGCCTTCATGGGCGTGGTCACGGAGAAACTGTCCATCCGCCGCGGCAAGCTCCTCAATCTTGTCAACAACGGCAGCGGCCGCGTGCGCATGGAGTTTTCCGTTCCTTCGCGCGCGCTCATCGGCTACCGGGACGAATTTTTGACCGACACCAAGGGCACGGGCATCATGAATTCCCTGTTCGACGGATACGGTGATTACCGGGGTGATTTTCCGACCCGTTTTTCGGGATCTCTGGTCTGCGACAGGCAGGGCCAGGCCGTGCCGTACGCGCTCTTCAACCTGGAGCCGCGCGGCCGGATGTTCATGCGCCCGGGCGATGCGGTGTACGAGGGCATGATCGTTGGCGAGCACAACCGCGACAACGACATCGACATCAACCCGTGCAAGGAAAAGAAGCTGACCAACATGCGCGCCTCCGGCAAGGATGAGGCCATCATTCTTACCCCCGTGCTGCCCATGACGCTTGAGATGGCGCTCAACTTCATTCGTGACGACGAGATGGTCGAAGTGACTCCGCAGAACATCCGCCTGCGCAAGCTTGAGCTTTCGGCCCAGAAGCGGCACACCATGTCCGCGCGCAAGAAGAAGGTCGAAGGAAAATAGAGATGCAGAAGAAAGTCCATGACGTGATCATTGTCGGCGGCGGCCCCGCAGGCCTGTTCGCCGCCTTTTATCTGGCTGAGCACGCCAGCCTCGATGTGCTTCTTATCGAGAAGGGCCGTGACTCCCTGATCCGCAACTGCCCCATGACCGGTGAGCAGGACTGCATCCACTGCAAGCCTTGCAACATCCTTTCGGGCATGGGTGGAGCCGGGCTTTTTTCCGATGGCAAGCTCAACTTCATACCCAAGCTGGGCAAGACCGATCTGACCCAGTTCATGAGTCTGGGCAAGGCCACCGAGCTTATCGACGAGACCGAAGCCATCTTCAATCGCTTCAACATGGACGGCAAAGTCTATCCGACCAATATCGACGAGGCTCGCTCCATCCGCAAGGAGGCGCGCAAGTTCGGCATCGATCTTTTGGTCATCAAGCAGAAGCACCTCGGCAGCGACAATCTGCCCGGGCACATCACCGGCATGGTCGAGTACATCAAGTCCAAGGGCGTGACCGTGCGCACCAAGGAGGAGGTGGTCGACATCCTGTTGAAGGACGGCCGGGTGCGCGGCGTAACCACTGCTCAGGGCGAGTATCTGGCGGACAACGTCATTCTTGCACCGGGCAGGGTGGGGGCGGAGTGGGTCGGACAGCTCGTGCAGCGCCACGGCCTGGCCGTGACCCAGCGCGGTATCGAGGTCGGCGTGCGCGTGGAAGTGCACAACGAGATCATGCAGGACCTGTGTTCCATCATCTACGACCCGACCTTTTTCATTCGCACGGCCAAATACGACGACCTGACCCGTACCTTCTGCACCAACTACGGCGGATTCATCGCCCAGGAAAACTATCAGGATTTCGTCTGCGTCAACGGCCACGCCTACATGGACAAGAAGAGCGAGAACACCAATTTCGCCTTTCTGTCCAAGGTGGTCTTGAACGAGCCGGTGACCGACAATCAGGCTTACGGCGAGTCCATCGGTCGCCTGGCGACCCTCATCGGCGGAGGCAAGCCCATCCTGCAGCGTTTTGGGGACTTGAAGCGCGGGCGGCGGTCCACCTGGAACCGCATCCGCAACAGTTACATCGAGCCCACGCTCAAGAAGGTCGTCTGCGGTGACATCGCCATGGCCCTGCCCGAACGCATTCTGACCAACTTGGTTGAAGGTCTCGAAAAACTCAACCAGGTCGTGCCGGGCGTGGCCAACGACGAGACGCTTCTGTATGCTCCGGAGATCAAGTTCTTCGCCACGCAGGTGGAATGTGACGAAAATCTGCAGACGGCCATTGAAGGACTCTACGTGGCCGGTGACGGACCGGGAGTGGCCGGCAATATCGTCTCGGCCGCGGCTACGGGTCTTATTCCGGCCAAGAGCATTCTGGCCAAGGGATAACCCTTTTTTAGGGGTCAGGTGGCAAGGAAGAGGGGCGCTGCCGTTGCATGACGGGAGCGCCTTTATTTTTTCAGATGTTCGCTGATGAAGTCGTCGATCTGTTCGAGCAGGATGGGCCTCGAAAAATGATACCCTTGGGCATACTCGCAGCCCATTTTCTGCAGGGTCAGGTATTGGGCCTCGGTCTCGATGCCTTCGGCCACCACGGACAGGCCCAGGCTGTGGGCCAGATTGATGATGGTGCGCACGATGACGCGGTTGGCGTGCTTGTCCAGATGGGTCACGAAGCTGCGGTCGATTTTGAGCGTGTCGATGGGAAATCTCTGCAGGTAGCTCATGGACGAATACCCCGTGCCGAAATCATCAACCAGAATGGCCATGCCAAGCTCCTTCATGATCCGAAGCTTCTGGATCGTCGCTTCGGGGTTGGTCATGACGTCGCTTTCGGTGATCTCGAGCTTGAGCTGTGTGGGATTGATCCGGTTGTGGCGGATGCAGCTGAACAGGTTGTGCACCAGATCGGGGTCGGAGAATTGACGTGCGGAAAGGTTGACGGACACGCTGAGCGTATTTCCCGGGTATTTTTCGGCCCAGGATTGAAGCACCATGCACGACTGCTCCAGAACCCATTGTCCAATGGGCAGGATGAGCCCGGTCTGTTCGGCGATGGGGATGAATTCGCTGGGCGGGACCCAGTCCTTGTGCTTGGGCTTCCAGCGCAGCAGGGCTTCAAAACCGCTTAAGGTCGGGCTCTGGGTGATGGAGAATATCGGTTGCAGGGCGAGGAAGAACTCGTTTTCGCTGATGGCGTTGCGCAGTCTTGTTTCCGTATCCAGTTTCTTGATGGCCTTGTCCTGCATCTCCGGCGCGTAAAACCGGAGCTGATCGAGTCCTTGTTCCTGAGCGTGACGCAGGGCGATGTTGGCTCCCTGCAGAAAGTTTTCGGGCGAAGTGCATTCGTTGGGCCCGAAGAGAGCTCCGAAACATGCGCTGATGTGGATGGGATGGTGCTCGATGTCCAGGGTGCGGTTCAGCGCGGATTTGATTTTTTTTATGGTGGCCGTGCCCGTCTTTTTGGAGGGCAATTCCTCCAGCAGCACCACGAATTCGTCGTCGCCGAGGCGCGCCACCGTGTCCACGGCCGATACGGTCTCGAGCAGGATGTGTCCGATGGACTGAAGCAACTGATCGCCGGCGAGATGCCCGAGGCTGTCGTTGACATCCTTGAAACGGTCGATGTCGATTTGCACGACGGCAAAAAGATAGTCTTCGCGCACCTGGCTGCGTTCCATGGCCTGCTGGATACGGTCCAGGCAGAGGGCGCGGTTGGCCAGGTTGGTCAGGGCATCATGAAAGGTCCGGTGCTGCAGATGCTTTTCGGCGTCCTTGCGTCTGGTGGTGTCTTCGAATATCGCGGCCACCTGGCGAGGCTGGGGACTGAAGGCGACCACGGAAAAATGCTTGTCCACAAATCCCGCGAAGCTGTCGAAGCGGATGGACTCGCGGGTCATGGCGGTCTTGGCGAGGATGTCGATCCAGTATGGTTCGACTTTCTCCGAGAGCTGACGCAGGCTGCGTCCGATAATTTGTTTCGCGGGCAGGTCGAAGAAGCTGGCAAAGGCCGGGTTGACGTCGAGGAAAAGAAGATCCCTGGGTTTTCCCTTGTCGTCGGTCACGACCTCGTGCAGGGCGAAGCCGTTCAGCATGGAGTCGAAAAGAAGCCTGTACTGCTGTTCGCTTTTTTGCAGCGCCTGCGCGGCGGCGTGTTTGTAGAGGGCTATCTCGATGGCTACGTGCAGGTCGCGAGATTCGGCGGGTTTGATGATATAGCCGAAGGTCTCGGTGATCTTGGCCCGATTCAAGGTTTCTTCGTCATCATGACCGGTCAGGTAGATGATGGGAATCTGCGTGTTGTCGAGGATGGCCTTGGCCGCCTCGATGCCGTCGATGCGACCGTCGAGAAAAATATCCATGAGGATGAGCGACGGCGCTTGCCTGGATACGGCTGCTATGGCCTCTTCGCCGGAGGCGATGATGCCCTGGACCTGGTATCCGAGTTTTTGCAGGCGCTGTTGCATGTCGAAGGCAACAATGGCGTTGTCTTCGACCAGCAGGATGCTGGCCGCGGTGGGAGAGTGGGCGGCGTGCGCATGTTGGGTTGAGTTCATCGAAGAATTTTGTCTTGGGTAATTGGTTGTGATGCGTTTACGCTTTTCCGATCGTCACCAGCAAGGCATTTTATATTTTCCAGAAATTCATAATGTTGACAAGGATAAAGCTGATATTCTTTGCACGCGTAAAAAACGTCTTTTATGTCCGATGTGTATGACATTATTTAGGCCAACCTGCTCGTGAATACGAAAAATCAGGGGCAACGATCAGAATTTGTTGCAAATTATTGCCACTGATGTAGATTGATATCGTACGGTCCCGTGTGTAAGAGAAGATCCTCCCAGCCATGATTTTTGTTTTAAGGAGTCGCCTATGTCTGCTATCGTCCGCGAAGGGAACGTTTTTACCATCACCCCGGGCCAGGACCTTGTGTCCACCACGGTTCCGCAGTTCAAGCAGGAACTGGCTACATTGTTGGCCGAATCGCCAACAGCGCTGCGCCTTGATCTGACCGGGACAGGGATGATGGACTCCATCGGCATCGGAGTGATCATCGCCACGCATAATTCCATGAAGAAAAAAGGCGGGAAACTGATCATTGCCAACGCTTCCGAGAATATAATCAAACTTTTCAAGTCGATGCGTCTTGACCAGCATCTGAACTTGGGCTCGTAACGCGGCCAGGCGGCAACTGCTCGCCATCAAGGCGTCATAAATTGAAATCGACATGGAGTTCGCACAATGATGATGGATGACGAAACCCTCCAAATGTACGTGGAAGAAGCAACCGAACACCTCGGGGATATCGAGAACGATTTGTTGGCCATTGAACAGGCGGGCGCCGATATCGATGTGGAGTTGGTCAACAAGGTCTTTCGCGCGGCGCATTCCATCAAGGGTGGTGCCGGGTTTCTGGGACTGACCAAAATCAAGGATCTGGGGCACAAGATAGAGAACATTCTGGACATGGTTCGCAATCGCGAGCTTGTACCTGAGCCGGAAGTGGTCAACATCGTCCTCTTGGCCTTCGACAAGCTGCGCGACCTGATCTCCAATGTGGGCGAGAGCAACGACGCGTATATCGACGATCATGTCGCGGCCCTGACCGCGGCGGCCTCAGCCAATCTTGAAGGCGAGGAGAAGGCTTCCGTGGATCGCCTGATTGAGGTCAAGGATAGCCGCGGGCGCGTCGTTTTCGAGGTCGCGGAGTTTGATTTGCTCCAGAACAAGAAGGGAGGGAAAAATCTTTACCTTCTCGAATTCGACCTGATCCATGACGTGCAGCGTAAGAAGAAGACCATCTTCGATATCCTGAAGGGCATGGACTCAACCGGAGTGATTCTTGATCTGAAAGTCGATTTCGAGGCGGTCGGCACCCTGGAGGATGACGACTTTTCCAATCGCATTCCCTTTTTCGTCCTTTTCGGTTCCATCATCGAAGACGACATCATGCCCGCGCTTCTGGATCTTCGTGGCGAGTTCATCACGACGCTGAGTTTTGACCTACCCTCCGACCCGAAGGCTCCGGTGGTCGATTTTGCCCAGGAGCTTCTGGACCAGACTCCGCAAACGCCGGATGAAGACCGGACTGATTCTCTGATCTCCGAGCTCTTCAGCAGGGAGACGCTGACCTCATCCTTAAGCTCGCCCTCTGCGGACCCTGTGCCCTCGGCTCCTGCCGCCCCCGTAGCGCAGGCCCCGCAACCTGCGCCACAGCCCATGGCTGATGACGATGCAATCCGCAAGGCCGATCCCAGAGCGCCCAAATCCGCCATCAGCCAGCCAGACTCCCTGCGCGTGCATGTCAGCCTGCTGGAGGATCTGATGAACCTGGCAGGGGAGCTGGTCCTGAGCCGCAATCAGCTCATGCAGGCCATTTCCACGAACGCCATCCACCAGATTGAGGTGGCCGGACAGCGCATCGATCTGGTCACGTCCGAGCTGCAAGAAACCATCATGCTGACCCGCATGCAGACCGTGGGCAATATTTTCAACAAGTTTCCGCGCGTGGTCCGCGACCTGGCTCGCACCTTGGGCAAGGAGATCGACCTGCAGCTGGAAGGCAACGATGTCGAACTGGACAAGACCATCATCGAAGGTCTGGGCGACCCGCTGACTCATCTGGTGCGCAATTCCGCGGATCACGGCATCGAGATGCCCGACGTCCGCACCAGAGCCGGCAAGCCGGCGCTGGGCACCATCGTGCTCAAGGCCTACCATGAGGCGGGACAGGTCATCATCGAGATCGTCGATGACGGCGGAGGGCTCGACACCGAAAAGATCGTGGCCAAGGCCTTGAGCCGCGGCCTCATCTCGCCGGATCAGGCCAAGTCCATGTCCGACAAGGAAAAGGCGAACCTGATTTTCCTGCCCGGCCTGTCCACAGCCGAACAGGTCACGGATGTTTCCGGGCGGGGCGTGGGCATGGATGTGGTCAAATCCAACCTGGACCAGCTTGGCGGACAGGTCGATATTGAAACCGAGCGGGGCAAGGGCACGACCATCCGCATCAAGCTGCCTCTGACTCTGGCCATCATCCCCAGCCTGCTTGTCTCCGTGGGACAGGAGCGCTACGCCATCCCGCAGGTCAATGTCGACGAACTGCTGCGCATCCCCGTCGATCAGATCACGGAGCGGGTGGAGCTGGTGGGTGACGCCGAGGTGCTGCTGCTGCGCGGGGAGCTCATCCCGCTTCTCTATCTTTCCAATGTGCTCGGCCTGGATGTCGACTCCTGTGAGGCGTCGAAGCTGGTCGGCGAGATTTTGCGCGGCGAGAAGAGACTTGATGAAGTCCAGGAGGCCGGGTGCATCTCGGCCGACGTCAACCTCGTCGTGGTTTCGGCCGGACAATTCCGTTACGGCCTGGTGGTCGACCAGCTCCACGACTCGGTGGAGATCGTGGTCAAGCCGCTGGGACGCCACTTCAAGGAGTGTCAGGGGTATGCCGGCGCGACCATCATGGGTGATGGGCATGTCGCGCTGATCCTCGACGTGGCCGGCCTTGGCCGCCTGGGCGACCTGAGTCTGAGCGTGTCGCGCGAGAAGCAGCAGGTGACCAAGGACGCGGAGACTGCCACCGGCCCGGAAAAACTATCCCTCTTTGTATTCCGCAACACGCCGCAGGAATACTGCGCCGTGCCTCTTGACCTTGTGGCCCGGGTGGAGCTCATCGACGCCGCAGAAATCGAAGAGGTCGGCGGACGCCGGGTCATCAAATACCGGGGCGGGACCCTGCCCGTCTTCTCCCTGGATCAGGCGACCAACGTGGGGCTGCTGGACATCTCGGGCGAACTCATCGTCATCGTCTTCCTCATGGCCGGCCATGAGATAGGCCTCCTGGCCAAACCGCCGGTGGACGCCATCGAAGCGCGGGTGAACATTGACAGCTTCACCTTGAAGCAGCCCGGCATCAGCGGTTCGGCGGTCATCGGCGATAACACGACCCTCATCGTCGATATTTACGAGCTCATCCAGACTGTCCAGCCCGACTGGTTCGCCGTGCGTGGCAGCATAGAGATTGCAGGTGACGCCGGCGAGGTTGGGGTGCCGCATCTGCTCTTGGTCGAGGACTCGGATTTTTTCCGCAACCAGGTCAAGAAGTTCATCGAGGATGACGGGTATCTGGTCGATGTGGCCGAGGATGGACTGGTGGCCTGGAACATGCTGAGCGCCGAGCCCGACAAATTCGACCTTGTGGTCACGGATATCGAGATGCCCAATATGGACGGATTCGAACTTGCCCGGCTCATCCGCCAGGACAAGCGTTTTTCCATGATGCCCATCGTGGCCCTGACGTCCCTGGCCGGTGACGAGGATGTGGCTAAAGGCAAGGCCGTGGGCATTGACGATTATCAGGTAAAGCTGGACAAGGAGCGCCTCCTGCAGTCCATTTACGAGTGGCTGAAGCGTTACGCCTCCTGATGGTCGCGGGTGCGGGCGATCCCCGAAATCCGCGAACCAGCCGGGATCTTTATAAAGCGTGTACGGTGTACCAGTGATGCCTAGAGTTCTTTCAAGGAGAATTGCATGAAACAGCAGGCCAAAGAAAAGACGGGTGCCTTGCAGCTGTCCTGCTTTTACGTAGGTTCGGCCCTGTGCGGGATTGACATCAATCTCATTCAGGAGATGAACAGACAGATGGAGATGACCAAGGTGCCGCAGGCACCGTCCTATGTGCTTGGCATCATGAACCTGCGCGGCAGGATCGTGACCATTATCGATCTGGGTCGCAAGCTGGGCCTGGCGCCGTCGAAAACCACGGAGACCAGCCGCATCATCATCGTCAACTCCCGCGATGAAAACATCGGCCTGCTGGTCGACCGCATTACCGACGTGGTCACATCCAAATGGGAAAATGTGGAGCCGACACCTTCCAACATCAAGGGTTTGAAGGGCAAGTATTTCCAGGGCGTGCTCAAATCCGGCCGGGATCTTATCGCCGTGCTCGATGTCGGTGAAGTGCTTTCTGACGATTAAGTCTTTTATTTCAAGGAGTCTGGATGAATCTGCGCGTTCTGGTTGTGGACGATACCATCATGTATCGCAAGGTGGTGGGCGACATTCTCGCCGAGATGCCCGGGATTGAAGTGGTCGGCACCGCCAATAACGGCAAGATCGCTTTGACCCGTATTGCGTCCTTGAAGCCGGACCTGATTACGCTGGATGTGGAAATGCCGATCATGAACGGTCTGGAAACCCTGCAGGAGATCCAGAAAAGCTACCCTGATGTGGGCGTGATCATGCTCTCCACTCTGACCAAGCGCGGCAGTGACATCACCATGCGGGCCCTGGAGCTCGGGGCCTTCGATTTTATCGCCAAGCCTGACGCCGATGTCATGCAGGAAAATGTGCAGTTGCTCCGCAACGCCATTGGGCCGAGGGTGAAAGCCTTTGCCAAGCGGCTTGAGCTTCGGTCCCTGCTCAAGCAAAGGCAACGCCCCGTGACAGCGGCCGCGCCGGTTCCGCCCGCGCCGTCAGTGCTGGCTTCGTCCCGGCGGACAGGCAAGTCGAAGGCTGTGGCCATCGGCATTTCCACTGGAGGACCCAATGCCCTGACCAAGATGCTGCCGCAGCTCCCGAAACTTGGGGTGCCCATCTTCGTGGTCCAGCACATGCCGCCTGTTTTCACCAAATCCCTGGCCGAGAGCCTGGACTCCAAGTGTCAGTACGAGGTCCGGGAAGCCGAGCACAACGAGATCGTGCGTCCGGATGTGATCTACATCGCTCCCGGCGGCAGGCACATGCGCGTGGCATCGGGCCCGGGCGGGACCAAGATCATCCAGGTCACCGACGATCCGCCCGAGAACAACTGCAAACCGGCGGTGGACTACATGTTCCGCTCCGTGGCCCGTGAGTACGGCGCCTTGTCCACCGGCGTCATCATGACCGGCATGGGTGGCGACGGGACCCTGGGGCTGAAGGTGCTGAAAAGCTTCGGGGCCGTGACCATCGGTCAGGACGAAGAGTCCTGCGTGGTCTACGGCATGCCCAAGATCGCAGCCGAGGCCGGTGTAGTGGATGTGGTTTCACCTTTGCAGATGATCGCCTCGGAGATCATCCGCACGGTGAGATAGCTGTGCCAATACCAACAGTGGCGGCAAAATGACGACTATCACCGCTGACGAGTTCAGCGTCCTGTCCAAATACATCTACTCCATTTGCGGAGTGGCCCTGGACTCGACCAAGACCTATCTGGTCGAGACAAGGCTCAAATCCATGATGCAAAAATACGGCTGCGCCTCGTATCTGGATCTGCATGCCAAGGCCAAGGCCGATCGCAGCGGAAACATGGAAAAAGAGGTCGTCAACGCCATCACCACCAACGAAACTCTTTTTTTTCGTGACGCGTCCCCTTTTGAAGTCTTCAAGCACAAGATTCTGCCGGACCTGATCGACGCCCGCTCCAAATCGGTCTCAGGCCGCAACACCCCCTTACGCATCTGGAGCGCAGCCTGTTCCACCGGACAGGAAGTCTACAGCATCGCCATCGCTCTGCGTGAAGCGCTGGGCAACTTGAACAATTTTCAGATTTCCATCCTTGGCACCGACATCTCCGATGAGGCCGTGACCAAGGCAAGCTACGGGAAATACAATAAATTCGAGATAGAACGCGGCCTGCCGCTGCAGACTCTGAACAAATACTTCACCCTCCAGGGCGACGGGTGGAAGATCAGGGACGAGATCCGGGCCATGGCCGTCTTCAAGAAGTTCAATCTGATGAAGCCGTTTGCCGGGCTAGGCAAGTTCGACATAGTTTTTTGCCGCAATGTGGCGATTTATTTTACCCCGGCAGACAAGAAGATGGTTTTCGAGAAGATTGCCTCCGTGCTTGAACCCGACGGGTCCCTGATCATCGGATCCACCGAGTCCCTGACCGGCGTGACGGGCATGTTCGAGCCCAAGCGCTACATGCGCTCCATTTTTTATCAGCCTGTCGCCGGCTCTTCCCCGCAGACTCCCACGGGTTTCACCTACGCGCAGACACCGGCTCCGGCGTTTGCTGGGACGGCTGCCTCCGTCGTCCGGCCGCCCCTCCCGGCGCCCCTCCCGGCGCCGCGTCCGGCGCCTTTAGCCGCACCACGGCCAACTCCACGGGTTGTCCCGGCGCCCGTTGCGGCAGCTGTCGCGTCACCCGCAGCGCAGCCGGTTCCGGTCTCGCCTGCGCCGCCGGAACGGCCGATAGCGCCTGCGCCGGCAGCTGTCGCTGCCCAGCAGGCTCCTCCCCGCGAAGAGGCTCCGCGCCCTGTGGCGCCTCGTCCCGCCCCGGTCCGATCCCAGCCCGCGCAGGTGTATCGCGCAGGAGACAAATCCGAGCTCAAGCGCCTGCTCATGCAAAAAAAACAAAAAGGCCAATCCTGACCCGATTCGTATTGGTAAAAGCCCATGCCTATTCTCTGGACTCCTGATATCGTCGGCGTCACGGACGCCTTTCACGCGGAGCATGATGACGCGTCCGCGATCCTTGGCGCGGGAGGGTTTGACCCGCTCCGTCCTGATGAGCGTGTCTATCTCTGCGGGCCATGCTCTTCGGTCCTTGACGTCGCCGGACACCTGGCCGGGCAGGGGGGGCTTGATCCGTGGGATTCGGTCTTGGCAACACGGCAGTGGGCGGGCAGGGGGCAAATGCGGCGGACCTGGATTTCCCGGCCCGGCAACCTCTTCGCGGCCTGGCGTTTGCCCATTCCCTCTTTTCCCTGGCAAAACATGATCTCCGTCCTGGTCGGCTGGGCCGTTTGTCTGGGACTGAGGGAGCTCGGACTGCCCGTGCAGCTCAAATGGCCGAATGATATTCTGCTGCATGGTCGCAAGATCGGCGGAATCCTGATCGAGGAGAGGGGGGATGTGCTCCTGGCCGGGATAGGGCTCAACATCACCTCATGCCCCGAGGATGCTGACCTGCGCCGCGATCACGCCTGCGTCGCGGCCAGTCTCGACGGGCTTTTGCGTGGTATGACCATTTTTGACCTGTGGATACGGCTTGTGAATTTTGGTCGGCTCCGTTATAGTACTGAACTTTCTGATTCGACTCCTCTGGACTTCTCCCAGTTAATTCAGCCGGTTTTAGCCTATCGTGGGACCTTGGTGCGCATTTCGGACAATCGATCATCGGTTTGCGGAACGTATGCGGGGATAAGTCCGGATGGAGGCGTAGTCCTTCTTACAGGAGGCGGCGAAAGGCGAATCGTGTATTCCGGTTCGCTGCGTCCCGAGGGCTAGTCGGAAAGTCGAATATAACGCATACGGAGAAATATATGTGTTCGCAGCTTTCCCGCAGTTTTGAAGAGGTGGCCCTGGAGCTACGGGGCAAAAAGATTCTTGTCGCCAATCGCGGCATCCCCACCAGAAGAATTGTCCGCTCCATCAAGGAAGTTTTTCATGCCGTGCCCATGATCACGGCCACGGATGTGGACAAGACCGCTCCCTTTACCGCCGGCGCCCAGGAACTCCTACATCTCGGGGAGAACTCGCGAGCGTATCTGGACATCGACAAAATAATTTCTCTGGCCAAGGCCCGGGGCGTGGCGGCCATCCATCCCGGGTGGGGTTTCGCCTCCGAAGACGACTCCTTTCCGTTGAAATGCGCCGCTGCCGGAATTATTTTCATCGGTCCCACTTCCGAAGCCATGCGGCTGCTGGGCAACAAGGTCCAAGTCCGCATCCTGGCCCAGAAGCTGGGCATCCCGGTCGTGCCGGGCTCGGAAGGAGCCGTCTCCGTGGAGGAGGCCAAGGTCGTGGCCGCCCAAATAGGATTGCCGGTCATGCTCAAGGCCGAGGGTGGCGGCGGCGGACGAGGCATTTATGAAGTGTTCAGCGAGGACCAGTTGGCCGACGCCTTCATCAAGGCCTCGACGCTGGCCCAGGCCTCCTTTGGCAATCCACGTTTGTATGTGGAGCGTCTGCTGACCTCCATCCGACATATCGAGATCCAGGTCATCGCCGACAAGTACGGGAATGTCTTCGCCTTTGACGAACGCGATTGCACAGTGCAGCGCAACCACCAGAAACTGGTCGAGATCACTCCATCTCCCTGGCCGGGCATGACCGAGGAGTTGCGTGCACAGCTCAAGGAATATTCGCGGCAGTTGGTGCACGCAGTGGGCTATCATTCCCTGTGCACCGTCGAGTTCCTGGTCGATGCAGAGGGCCGCGCCTATCTCATCGAGGTCAATACGCGCCTGCAGGTCGAGCATGGCATCACCGAGTGCAGATACGGCATCGATCTGGTGGAAGAGCAGATTGCCGTGGCCTTCGGAGCCAAGCTGCGCCTGACCAAAGAGAACTGCACACCCAAGAGTCATGCCATCCAGGTTCGCATCAACTGTGAAGACCCGCAGAACAACTTCTCGCCCAACGCCGGGCGCCTGACCCGCTACATGTCTCCGGGCGGCCCCGGGGTGCGCGTGGACTCGTGCGTGTGCGGCGGGTACGATTTTCCGTCCCAATACGATTCCGCCGCGTCCCTGCTCATCGCCTACGGGCCGCAATGGGACAAGGTGCTGGGGATCATGGAGCGGGCCCTGGGCGAGTACATCATCGGCGGGATCAAGACTACCATCCAGTTCCATCGCCAAATCATCGCTCACCCCCGGTTCCGCGCCGGGGAGTATGACACCAAGTTCGTGGCCAGCGCTCCGGAACTCATGATCTACATGGACAAGGAGTCCGAGGCCGTGCGTCTTTCACGGTTGGTGGCCGAAATTTCCGCTCATGGGTACAATCCCCACGTCAAGCTCGGGGAGTACCGGACCAGAGACGGCAAGCGCATGGATGCCTTCAAGCCGTCCTTGCCGGGGGTCGAACCGGAATATTACGAATATCCCTATCCGCGTGGAGACAGGGACGCGATTCTCGCCTATATCCGCAATTCCGACCACGTCCATTTTTCGGACACGACCACCCGCGACATCACCCAGTCCAATTCCGGCAACCGTTTCCGGTTGGCCGAAGACCGCATTATCGGGCCTTATCTCGACAACTGCGGGTTTTTCTCCCTGGAGAACGGCGGCGGGGCGCATTTTCATGTCGCCATGCTGGCCAACATGACCTACCCCTTCAGCGAAGCCCGGGAATGGAACGAGTTCGCCCCCAAGACCTTGAAGCAGATTCTGATCCGATCCACCAACGTGCTCGGTTACAAGCCGCAGCCGCGCAATATCATGCGCCGCACCGGCGAGATGATCTGCGAGCACTACGATGTCATTCGCTGTTTCGACTTTCTGAATCATATCGAAAACATGCGCCCCTTCGCCGAAGTGGCCCTGAACTCGAAGAAGAATATCTGGGAGCCGGCCATCTCCCTGTCCTGGGCCAAGGGCTTTGACGTGCCCCATTATCTGGGCGTGGTGCAGGAGATCATCGACATGACCGCTCAGGTCGCGGGATGCTCCAAGAAAAAGGCCGAGCGCCTTATCATCCTCGGCCTCAAGGATATGGCCGGAGTCTGCCCGCCCGTGTTCATGACCGAGTTGGTTTCGTCCATCCGCAAGAGCTACCCTGAACTGGTCGTTCATTCGCATCGTCACTACACCGACGGCCTCTTCGTGCCGGCGGTGGCTGCAGCGGCCAAGGCCGGCGCGCATATCGTGGATACGGCCATCGGGGCTTCGGTGCGCTGGTACGGACAGGGCGAGGTCCTGTCCACGGCGGCCTATATTGAAGAGCTGGGTCTCAAGACTAATCTCAACAAAGATATGATCCGCACCACTGGTTTCGTGCTCAAGCAGATCATGCCCTATTACGATCGCTACACCGCTCCGTACTTTCAGGGTATCGACTACGACGTCATCGAGCATGGCATGCCCGGCGGCGCGACGTCCTCTTCCCAGGAAGGGGCCATGAAGCAGGGCTACATCCATCTTTTGCCTTTCATGCTCAAGTTTTTGGCCGGAATCCGCAAGATCGTGCGTTATCACGACGTGACCCCGGGTTCCCAGATCACCTGGAATACGGCCTTTCTGGCTGTGACCGGGGCCTACAAGAGGGGAGGGCGGCGCGGCGTGCGCAAGCTCCTGACTGTGCTCGATCAGGTCGTGACCCTGCCTGGGGAAATGCTCTCGGAAGAGATCCGCGCCGAGCGCCTCAATATCTACCAGGATGCCAACGACGCATTCCGTGACCTGCTCCTGGGCAAGTTTGGTCGTCTCCCCCTTGGTTTTCCGCCGGATTGGGTCTATGAATCCGCTTTCGGCCCGGAATACCGGGACGCCATTTCCCGGCGCACCGAGTCTTCTCCTTTGACGACCCTGCTGGACATCGACGTGGCCAAGGAACAGCAGAGCCTGGCCGAGCACATCGGGCGGGTTCCCACGGAAGAAGAATTGGTCATGTATCTGAGCCATCCAGGCGACGCGCTGAACACCATCAAGTTCGTGGGCAAATACGGAGACTGCAACCGCCTGCCTCTGCATGTCTGGTTTGAAGGTCTGAAAGCCGGCGATGAGGTCATGTTCAAGGACAGCCAGGGCAAACATCATGTCCTTTCCCTGCAGCATATCTCGCGTCCGGACGATCACGGTATGAGCCTTGTCTCTTATTCTCTTGATTCCGAGTCATTTTCGATGCAGGTTAAGGTGGCCGAGGCTTCAGGCAAGGATGATTCCGGCGTGGAGATGGCCGATTCCCGCAATCCGTATCATGTGGGTTCGCCTTCCAGCGGTGACTTGTGGGTCGTGCATGTCAAGCCCGGCGATTTGGTCAAGAAAGGAGAGGAACTTTTCAATATCTCCATCATGAAACAGGAGAAATCCATTCTTGCGCCAGTGGAAGGCATGGTCGAGCGCGTGCTCAAATTTGCCGATTACCAGGAAGACAAGAAAATGGTACCGGTCAAGGAAGGGGAGCTTCTGGTCGAGCTTGTGCCTGCTCCCCGCAAATGCCCGACCTGTACGACACCGGTGACCAGGGATGATTTCAAGTTCTGCCCGTCTTGCGGTCAGAAGGTCTAGGCAGGCTCGGGAGCCTGTTCTTTTCTGTCAAGAACTTTTGCATATATTTTTTTCGTGTCATGACGGTTCAGTTTTGTTGACGTAAACGTGTCGACATGTACCCCAAGCCCAATTTTTTTCGGGCGATCACAATTGATTTCGATATTGCGCACGAAAGAGGAGGAGAAGATGGCTGAGAGCGACAAGAAGAGTTCCAAAAAGAAAGCCGATACGTCTGCGGAGGTCGCAACACCTTCTGCCAGGATAGAGCAGATACAAAAGCAGCTCGTCCTGACCGGCAAGGACATCGTGACCATTGGCGAAGATGCCGAGCTTCTGGTTGGTGGCAAGAACTACAACACTGCCATCATCAGCACAATCGAAGGCATACGGGCTCCGCAATTCAGAGCCATCTCCTCCATCGCCTTCCATAAACTTCTTGATGAAACAAGGGTCAACGCCGCGCTGGTGCGCACTTCGGTGGACAAGGCTTACGATTCCATGGACTGGACCGATGCCGAGATCAACAAGGATTCGGAATTTCTGCAGAAGTTCGTTCGTAAGATCGCCCTTGATGTGAAGGAGGCCGCCAAGAAGCACGAGGGCACTCTGATCCGCCTGCGCACCTTCATCAACAACGTGGTGGAGGGCTTCGCCGTTTCTCCCGAGGGCATCGATCAGTTGCGCAAGAGGTCCGTGATTGTGCAGGCGGCCATCCTGTCCGTGGATCTTCCCAAGGACGTGACTGAAGCCGTGCGCGGAGCCTACCTTGAGATCTGCAAGGAGGCGGGCCTGGAGAACGAACCGGTCGCCGTACGCTCCTCAGCAGCCGGCGAGGACAGCCGCAAGAAGGCATTTGCCGGACTGCAGGACACGTACCTTAATATTGTCGGTGAGAACTATGTCGCGCAGGCCTACCACTGGGACTGTGCTTCCGCCTACAACCTGCGCTCCATGACCTATCGGCGTGAGGCCATCCTTGATGCCGTGGCCAAGGCCGAACAGACCGGCGATGACCAGATCGGGATCAAGGCCAAGCAGGAGTGGGCCATCGAGAACACCTCCCTGTCCGTGTGCATCATGCGCATGATCAATCCGGTCATTTCCGGCACAGCCTTCTCCGCCGATACGTCCACCGGATGCCGGGGCACGTCGCGCCAGGATCTCGTGTCCATCGATGCCAGCTACGGTCTGGGCGAGGCCGTGGTCAGCGGCCTGGTGACCCCCGACAAGTTTTACGTGTTCCAGCGTGAGGACGGTCAGGAGATCGTCATCCGCTATATGGGCTGCAAGGACAAGCGCATCGTCTACAAGGAATCCGGACGCGGAACCAAGGTCGAGGTTGTGTCCGAGGACATGGCTTTTCGTTGGTCCCTGTCTCTGGCTCAAGCCGAATCCGTGGCCATGGGCGTGCGCTGCATCAGCAAGGGCTATGGCGGAATGATCATGGATACGGAGTTCTGCATCGACCAGTGGGATCGCCTCTGGTTCGTGCAGGCCCGTCCGGAGACCCGCTGGAATGAAGACCTTGAGAATCACCCACACACCATTTTCATGCGCCGCAAGGAAGTGGACCCCGAAGCCGCCAAGCATGCCGAAGTGCTGCTCGAAGGCAACGGCGCGTCCCGTGGAGCGGGCCAGGGATTGGTGCGGTATCTGCGCTCCGCTCTGGAACTGAACAAGATCAACAAGGGTAACATCCTGGCCGCCGAACGTACCGATCCCGACATGGTGCCCGGCATGCGCATCGCCGCGGCCATCATGGCCGACGCCGGTGGTGACACCAGTCATGCCGCCATCACCTCCCGTGAGCTTGGCATCCCTGCGGTCATCGGCATTAAGCGCCTGGAAAAACTGCGCACTCTGGACAACCACGAAGTGACCGTGGACGGATCCCGAGGCAGAATTTATCGGGGCCTCTTGCCGCTCATCGATGTGGGCGGCGAGATTGATGTCAGCAAGCTGCCGGCCACCAAGACCAAAGTCGGTCTGATTCTGGCCGATGTGGGACAGTCCCTGTTCTTGTCACGGCTGCGCGATGTGCCTGATTTTGAAGTGGGCCTGCTGCGTGCCGAGTTCATGCTCGGCAATATCGGTGTGCACCCCCTGGCCCTCGAAGCCTACGACCTGGGCACCCTGGAAGCCGTGGTTGGCACCAAGCTCGAAATTCTCGAGAACGACCTGACCAAGATCGTTTTTGAACAGATGGCTGCAGGTATCGTCTCGCTGGACATCAAGTTGCGCAGTTACGTGGGCATCGTCACAGGGCTGGCCCGCAAAATGGAAGAGCTGACCGAGAGGGAAGGAGCCAAGGGCACCGACGAAGTGCTGGCCATCCACCGCCAGTTGCGCGAGCTGGACAAGAAGCTCGACGAACATCTGGAGTTCGCCACCCAGCGTTTTGAAGTGCTCAAAACATCCCATAATCTCAAGGATCATGTCGCGGTCATCATGGGCTATTCCGACGAGCTGGAGCTTTTGGGGACCGATCCCCGGTCCCAGCGCCGCCGCCTGGAGCTTCAGGACGCCATCGCCAAGGACCTGGCCCGCATCGAGAGCGATCCGGTCATCGTCAGCACCATGGAAAAGATCTCTGCCATGCGCGAAGACGTGGCCAAGAAGGTCGGCCTGCAGCAGGAAATGGACACCGTCCGCACCCTGCCCGAGAGAATTCAGGAGATCCTCAAGTCGCGTGGCTATCGCAGCGGCAAGGAACTTTACATCCAGAGTCTGTCCCAGGGCCTGGCCCTCTTTTCCATGGCCTTCCACGGAAAAACCATTGTTTACCGCACCACGGACTACAAGACCAACGAGTATCGCAATCTGCTCGGCGGCCTGCTCTTCGAGGGACATGAAGACAACCCCATGCTTGGTTATCGCGGCGTTTCCCGCAACATCCACGACTGGGAACTTGAGGCCTTCAAGCTGGCGCGCGGTGCATTCGGCGGCGGCAACCTGCACCTCATGCTGCCCTTTGTGCGCACCCTGGAAGAAGCGCGGTCCATGAAACGGTATCTGGGACAGGTGCACAACATTCATTCCGGCGACAGCGGCCTCAAGATCATCCTTATGTCCGAGATCCCGAGCAACGCCGTGCTTGCCAAGGAATTCATCAAGGAATTCGACGGGTTCTCCATCGGCTCCAATGACATGACCCAGCTTGTGCTTGGCACGGACCGGGACAACGCCCAACTGCGCCACATCTATGACGAGGAAGACCCGGCCGTGGTCTGGGCCATCCTGACCACCATCTTCACCGGCCAGAAGTTCGGCAAGAAGGTCGGCTTCTGCGGACAGGGTGTGTCCAACTCCAAGATCATCCGAGGCCTTGTGTGTATCGCGGGCATCGTCTCGGCTTCCGTCGTGCCGGACACCTACCAGCAGACCAAGTTCGACGTGGCCGAAGTCGAGGCTGAAAACATCTCCCTTTCGGGTCTGGGTGCGTGGCTTAAGGAGCAGCATCTGGAACGCCTGCACATGCTTTTGGCTGAAAATCGCTACGAGCATATCCTCAGGAAGAACATCTCCGGTCCCGATCTCATGGATTGGTACGAAGGGGAACTGGCCCGCCTGCACGAACAGCTGCAGTCCAATCTGGGCAGCATGAAGGAAGATTTCTACCGTCAGGAGCTGGCCTCTTTTCGCAGTCTCTTCCACAAGCCGGTCATTTATTCCAACTGGGATTGGGAGACCACGGTTCTTGATGCCTTGCATCAGGCCGGATTCTCGGACTATGATGAGCAGGTCAAAGCCCTGGCGACTCAACGCGAAAACGTCTGGTAGAAAAAGGGGCGGCGCAAGCCGCCCTTTTTCATTCATGCACTGGCAATCCATTCCCGTTACCGTGACCCGAAGTCCCCGTGCCCGCAAGGTGTGGCTCAAGATGCGGTCGTGTCGGGGCCTTGAAATAGTCTTACCCTACAGCGTCTCCGCCTCCGAAGTTCCGGCCATTCTCGAACGTCATCAAAAATGGATTCAAACCCATCTGGCCCAGCTTTCGGCCCGCAATGAAGCCCCGGGTCAAAATCCGTTGCCCGAGACCATTCTCTTCCCGTTTTTGGATCGTAAATACCGCGTGTGCTACGAAGAAGGGCCTCGGGCCAGGCTTTCGGCCAAAGGAGACGTGCTCCACGTTTACGTGCCCCCAGGGGAGGTGCTTTCCGGCGCACTCATTCTGCAACGCTGGCTCGTGGAGCTTGGCAAGACCCATTTGGCACCTTTGTGCCGGGAGCTTGCAGCGGAGCATGGAGTGGGTATAAGTGGGGTGCGGGTACGTAACCAGCAAGGGAGATGGGGGAGCTGTTCCGCGCGTTTTGGAATCAGCCTCAATGCCAAGCTGCTTTTTGTGGAGCAGCACTTGGCGAGGCATGTGATTCTGCACGAGCTGTGTCATGTGGAGCATCGCAATCACGGCCCCACGTTCTGGTCCGCTTTGCGCAGATTCGATCCGCTCACGGATACTCATGAACTCAGAATCCGCAAAGCCTGGGCCGAACTGCCGGGCTGGTCCAAACTGCGCGCTGACCGCGACCGATGAGTTGCGACGGATTGTCCGGATGGAAAAATCAAAAAAAGGAGACGATATGCGACGGCTATTGATTGTACTACTGGCCCTAGGTTTCTTCGGATGCACGCAGGAAGCCCAGAATCAGCTGGGCCGGTCCATCCAGAACTGGACCGGCACAAACGGCGTGCTTGAGGTCTATTCAGGGGACAAGCTTGTGCGCCGTTTTGTGAAGATCGACAAACTTTCGACGGCATACGGCACCTCCGACAGCCAGGCCCGGGGCTACCGTTTCGGATATGGCATCGCCGACATCAACTTGGACGGTTTGCCCAGCGCGGGCGAGAAAAAAGTCTATTTCGAGGTTTCGGAATTTTCGACGTACGTTTTTTACGAGCAGCCGTAGGGGCGATGGGGCAGGAGGAGGCGGAAGTCGTGCAGTCGCATGGCGGGGCGCGTGACGGGCGATTTCCGGGAAGTTCCGCCGAAACTCCTTCCCCGGCCTCGTAATGGTTCATCGTTGCGTGCCGGACGGCAATGCCGGACAGCGCCGCCGGGCAACGATGAACCAAACGATGCCTGGCTCAGTCAAACAGTCGCCGAACCTTCCCGGAAACCACCCGCCACGCTTGAACCGAGTTCAGCGTGTGATGGATGGGAAGATATCTGTGGTTTGTTGTTGAGCGCAGGCAGACGCTATTATGTTTGCAAAGCCAAACCGGTCAGGGCCGCAACGCCCCAGGAAAGGCAGTCTTCGTCCAGGTTGAAACAGGCGTTGTGCAGACCGCCCCGGCCGTCTGCGTCGCAGTGGCCGCAACCCATGAAGATAAAGCAGCCTGGAACTTTGTTCACGTAATACGAGAAGTCCTCTCCCGCCATGACGGGCTCGATCCCCGCATCAACGTTGTCCGAGATGCCCCGCAGTATATTGACGGCGCGGGCGGTGCAGGGCGCATCGTTCACCACTACCGGATAGCCCCGTTGGTAATCCAGTTCCGCGCTTACGTTCATGCTCGCGGCCAGGCCGGAGACGAGTCTTTGCATTTCCGCTTGCACCAGGTCCCCGGTGCTCTCTTCCAGGGTGCGCACCGTGCCCTGCAAAAATGCCGTGTCCGGGATGATGTTGTAGCTGCTCCCGGCCTGAAAGCGGGTCACGCTCAGGACTGCCCGTTCATGCGGCGCAACCCGGCGGGAGACGATGCCCTGCAGGGCAGTGACCAGATGGCTGCCTGCCAGAATGGGGTCTATGCACTGGTGCGGGGACGAGGCGTGTCCGCCCTTGCCGGTGAGCGTGATGGAAAAAATATCCGGCCGTGCCATGAGCGGGCCTTTGCGTGTTCCGAACCAGCCCGTGGACTGTCCGGGCCAGACGTGCAGACCGTAGACTTCGTCCACGCCGTCCAGGCACCCGGCCTCTACCATGGCCTTGGCCCCGCCCGGCTGGAATTCCTCGTTGGGCTGGAAGAGAAAGCGGACTCCGGCCCGTAATGTCTCGATCCGGCTGGACGCCAGTCGCGCGGCGCCCAGAAGCATGGCCGTGTGTGCATCGTGCCCGCACATATGCCCGTGGCCTGAGATCTCGGAGGCGAACTCAAGCCCGGATTCTTCCTGGATCGGCAGCGCGTCCATGTCGGCACGCAGGGCAATGCGCGAGCCCCCCTTGGGGCCATGAAGGTCGGCCACGATCCCGCCACCCACGTCTTCGCGCACGTTCAGATCCAGCTTGGCAAGTTCACGCAGCACCAGCGCGCGCGTCCTTGGGAGCTGCGTCCCCACTTCGGGGAAGCGGTGTAGTTCACGGCGGATGGCGCGTACATAATCCAGTTGGTCGCGGCTGTGGGCCAGGAGATTTGTGGTCATTTTTGAGCCTCCGCGATGGTGATGGAAACGACTCCGATGTCCGTGCGCCATGTCCACCCGATGCGGTCCCAGAATCTGCGTCCTGCCTCGTTGTCCGTGAACAGGAAGGCGTGAGCCTTTTCCAGGCCGAGGGCGTGCAGAGCCTCAAGGGCGCGTCTGATCAATTGACGCCCGACCCCCCGGTGCCTGAAGTCATTGCGCACGCAGAGGTGGTGCAGATATCCCCTGCGTCCGTCATGACCGGCCAGAACCGTGCCGATCAGAAGCTCGTTTGCCCAGGCGCATTGGCTGAGGCTGGGATTGCGCTCTAGGTAGGACTGCATGGCCTCTGCTTCATCGGCTGCGGACAGGCCGATGCCGGGAGTGTTTTGCCACAGCGCCATTGCCGCAGCGTGGTCGTTTATGGACATGGGGGATATACGTAATTGCTGCATGGAGATGTCCTTTGAGCGGCCAAATCGCGAGTGGATAATAATAGTTCATTGTGCGTATTTTGAGAGCGGGGATCAAGCGGTTAGTAGTCTTCAAGCCCAATCTGTTTTGGACCGGCCATTGTCATTTTTTCCTGATTCCCTTACGAAAGCCAGAGCGGGCACTTGTCCGTAACCATCAAAGTCAAAGCTCCACGGGAGGAAGATCATATGCGATTTTTGGATGAACTGAACGTTAGCGGCAAGCGGGTTCTCATGCGCGTTGACTACAACGTGCCTCTCAAAGGCGAGACCATCGTCGACGACAACCGCATCAAGCAGAGTTTGCCGACCCTGAAGCTGGCCCTGGACAATGGCGCGTCCCTGGTGATTTGCTCTCATCTTGGCAGGCCCAAGGGCGCACCTGCACCGGAATTTTCTCTCAAGCCGGTGGCCGTGAGTCTGGCGGAATTGCTCGGACGCGAGGTGCGCATGGCTCCGGACTGCATTGGTCCCGAGGTTCAGGCCATGGCCGAGGGGTTGCAGGCCGGCGAGGTCCTGTTGCTTGAAAATCTGCGCTTCCACCCTGGCGAGACCAAGAACGACCCGGATTTCAGCCGGGAGCTCGCCAAGCTGGGAGATGTCTACGTCAATGACGCCTTCGGCGCTTCCCACCGCGCTCACGCCTCGGTAGTCGGCGTTACGGAATACATCAAGGATTGCTGCGGTGGACTGCTGCTCAAGAAAGAGTGGCAGTACCTGGGCGAGGCCCTGGAAGATCCGGCGCGTCCATTTGTGGCCATCATCGGCGGCGCCAAGGTATCTTCCAAGCTCGGCATTTTGAAAGCGCTTCTGGAAGAGGTCGACTCCATGATCGTCGGCGGCGCCATGGCCAACACCTTCCGCAAAGCCCAGGGGTTTGAGGTCGGGACGTCGCTCGTGGAGGACGATCTGCTTGAGGAGGCCATAGCGATCATGGTTGAAGCTCGGGAAAAGGGCGTCAAATTTTATCTGCCCGTAGACTTCATTCTCGGCACCGATCCCAAGGGCGGCATAGCCTCGGGCGTGCGCACCTATCAGGACATACCAGAGGGTGAGATGATCCTGGACACCGGCCCCGCTTCGCACACGCTTTTCGCCGAGGTCATCAAGAACGCCGGGACCGTGATCTGGAACGGACCCATGGGCGCCTTCGAAAATCCGGCCTTTGCCCAGGGCTCCATCAATCTGTGCAGGGTGCTCGGAGCCATCTCGGGCATGACCATCCTTGGCGGCGGTGACACCAACGTGATCGTGGAGCAGCTCGGTATGGCGGACAAGTTTTCTTTCATTTCGACCGGAGGCGGTTCATTCCTGGAATTTTTGGAAGGCAAGGAACTGCCTGCCTTCACCGCCCTGGAGAATAAGTCATGAAGAAACTGCTCATGGCCGCCAATTGGAAGATGTACAAGAGCGTCGAGGAGGGCGTGGCCACGGCCAAAGAACTGGTCTCCCTGCTCGACAAGCTGCCCGAGGACAGGGAAGTGCTCGTGTGTCCGTCTTTTACCATGATGCATTCTGTGTGCCCCATCCTTACGCAGAAAGCGGGATGTCACGCCGGAGCCCAGAATTTCTATCCCGCCGCCCAGGGGGCTTTTACCGGCGAAGTCGCGCCCGAGCAGCTTATGGGCCTGGGCTGCACGCATGCACTGGCAGGACACTCCGAGCGCAGGCACGTTCTGGGCGAGATGGATGAGCTTATCGGGCGAAAGGTGGCATTTGGACTGGATGCCGGGCTCAAGATGATCCTGTGTATCGGTGAGACCATTGTCGAGCGGCGGCTGGGCCAGATCGAGGAAGTGTTGACGCGCCAACTCGAAAGCGGGCTGGCCGGGGTGCTGTCCACCGCCACGGCGGAGAGCCTGGCCGTTGCTTATGAGCCTGTCTGGGCCATTGGCACGGGCGAAGTCGCCGGACCGGATGAAATCCTGGCCGCGCATGCCTTTGTGCGCTCCAAGCTCGAGTCGCTGCTGCCCAAGGAAGGCGCTCATATCCGTATTCTTTATGGCGGTTCCGTCAAGCCGGACAACGCCGCGACCATCATCCGCCTTGACAATGTGGACGGTGTGCTGGTAGGCGGCGCAAGTCTCAAAGCGGACAGTTTCAGCCAGATCGTGCTCGCATAATTTAGGAGGTATTTTTTTGAACTCCCTGATGATAACCATACATGTCATTGCCTGTGTCACCCTTGTCGTTCTCGTCCTGCTGCAATCCGGCAAAGAGGGCATGGGGATAATCTTCGGTGGTGGCGGAGGATCTGTTTTCGGATCCACCGGTGCCGGTAATTTGCTCAGTAAATTGACTGCCGGAGCGGCGACCGTGTTTTTTCTGACCTCCATGATTTTCACGTATGTGAGCACGCAGAAGCACACTTCTCCCAAAGAATCCATCGTGATCGACATGCCCGTGACCCAGACTCCCACTGCCCCTGCCGGAGTGACAACGGCTCCTGCCGAAGAACCTGCAGGCCAGGAAAAAAATCAGTAAAAAAATGCTGGACAAACAGTCTGGGCATAGCTAAAGACTGCTTCTCCGGTTTGCGGGATTAGTACGCAAATTTGAATGCTTAGATGTCGAAGTGGTGGAATTGGTAGACACGCTATCTTGAGGGGGTAGTGGGATTTCCCGTGGGGGTTCGAGTCCCCCCTTCGACACCAGGAAACTAGGGCGTTGCAGTTAACAAGCTGCAGCGCCTTTTTCTGTTTTTTCAGGCGGTTGCAATCTTGGCTTTAAGGTCAGTCGAAGGGAATTTGGCTGAAAATTGAGGGTCAAACCCGGGGGTCAAACTCGGGGGTCAAGATTGCAAACCCATGGTCTGAAAAAGGGAGCCTGGACTATGCGAAAATCAGCATCTCACTCGAAGCCACTAAGCGTCAAAAGTGGACCGCCTATTGCCCCATCTGATCAGATTTCGAAAATCACTCGTCGCAAGAAAAATACATATTCGCCAAGTAATCTTTACCTGAAAGGGAAATTTTATTATTTTCGCGCATCTATTCCAAAAAAATTTCGAGTTGGGATAGGGCAATCAGAAGTACGAATCGGCTTGCAAACTCCATATATAGGTGAGGCTAGGCGGATAGCCACTAAGCTCCGCGTAAGGATGGATGAAATTTTGGACGAAAATGTGCCAGTTAGCCCAGAACATTTACGTAAAGAATTACTTGCTCGGTTCATCAAGGTGCTTGAGCAAGATGAAAAAATTCATATTTCTCACCGAGAGATTAAAGATAGGCTGCAAGAATATTTAAGAAAGCAGTTAGATTCGCATTCTCAAAATATTAACAAGAGACCAAGAGTGCAAATCGAAGAAAATGAATCCATATCAGATGGGCAATTCTCTGATGCATGCGCAAAGATACTGAGTAGCGCCGTCAATAATCCGGATTTATTGGCAAATGATGGATTTATTGGCGTAGTTCATTTGATGAAAGAAGGTGTGTTCAAACCAGACGAGGTTACAAAGGATAACGTTTTAGAAATTATTAATGAATTTATAAAAACTCAAATCACATGTCACGATATTGTAAGCGCTCGTAGTAATGGCGATTTTGTCAAAGAGTTGCCTCTCTTTAATGAACGCGCGAAGCAAAACAATCAAATAGAGGTTCAGTCGTCTGCTTCCAAGGAAGAAACGAAAATCCCTAGTTTGAAATTTTCTGAATTGGCAAATAAATATATAGATTCAAAGATTTCAGATGAAGCCTGGAAGTCTCATAGTTTGCCTGATCACAAAAGCCGCCTCAACACGTTTATCGAGGTTATGGGGGACAAGGCTATCGATGAGATAACTCGCGATGATATGCGAAAGTATCGAGAGACACTTCGAAAACTGCCTCCGAATCGTGTTAAATCAAAGTTGTATAAAGGCAAGTCTATAGATCAAATACTAAAAATGAAGCCTAAGACAGTATACTCTATAAAAACAGTTAATATATTTGTTGAAGCTGCTTCGAGTCTGTTTGAGTGGGCCATGCGAGAAGGGATAATAACTTTTAATCCTGCAAAGTCCCTCAGCATTAAGGATGATAGGCAAGAGATTGATCTTCGTGATGCGATAACTGTCGATGATTTGAAAATTTTATTTTCCCATTCAGATTTTAAAATGAAAAAAATCAAGAGACCATCCTTTTATTGGGCGCCTATTATTGCTTTGTATACAGGAATGAGGCTTGAAGAAATATGTCAATTACACTGTGATGATATTTATAAATGTCAAACAGCATCGAAAAGTGACCCACCATCGGCGTCCAATTTTGACCCCCTCCGGGCGTGTCTGTAAGCATCCTGCCAGAGGGCTGTGCGATGACCGCATCAGCGTTACTGGATGGATG
>Ga0180007_10000818_pt1 | contig 47453 bp, 38 predicted proteins | sample MM_PC_MetaG_FD_121122 | JGI IMG/M metagenome (GOLD analysis project Ga0180007, IMG submission 121122) | Groundwater microbial communities from the Aspo Hard Rock Laboratory (HRL) deep subsurface site, Sweden - MM_PC_MetaG | ecosystem: Environmental > Aquatic > Deep subsurface > Groundwater... | reverse complement strand
CGTTTGCCTCCGCCCTCCTGGCGTCGGACTACACTCGGCAAAAAGGAAAAATTTTGGCATCCTGCCAATTTTTCCTTTTTGACGCCGTGCTGAATTGCCTGAGTGGCGAAACCCTTCCACTTGGCTATAGAAAACAACACTACTACTGAAAACTCGCTATGCTGAAAACCAGCAGTGTAACTCTTTCATTGCATATGTCAAAGCAAAGTGCGTATTATGATGAAATTTACGGAAAAGAAAGAAGACGTGTTTAACGATTCGTAATCACCCCTCTCTCTTTGAGTATAATTTCCGCTTCCGCTTTGACTTTGGCATCGGTATCAAAGTCAAAACGGTATTTCAGAAGTTCAGTGATTTCTTTGGTGTTATGCACCGCAAGAGCCTTGATTGCCTGAATGCGCATTTCCGGCCGGTCATCCCGTGAGGCACGGATGAGGAGAGGCAGAATATCTTCATCTTTGAAAAAACTCATCGCGTAAAGCGCGCGGCTTTTCAGATTAAAATTCTCACCATTGAAAAGTTCTCTTAATATGGTGAGCGCTTTTTTTGAAGGCGCGAACTCTTTCAACGCTACTGCGGCTACCCACCGCACAATTTCACTTTCACTTTCATCATACACTATTTTTTCGATAAATGGAATATCTTCTTCCACGGCACATGCGGCAATCGCGCGGATAACCGATTGTCTGATACTTTCGGTATTGTTTTCTTTGTAAAGCGCTTTTAGCCGTTCACGGTGCTCCACAGGTTTTATGAAGGCCATTGCTGAGATTGCTTCGTAAAGTATGGCGGGATTATCCCTGTGTTTTGCGGAATCAGTAAAAAATTCAAGTATAAGCCGGTTATGCTCCGCACTGTCGCCCACTACGATTATTCTGATACCCGCGGCGATAAGTAAAGTGTCATTTCTGGAAAGATTACCCTCTTTTTCACTGATTTTTTTAATGATATCAGCTACCGCGAAATGATACTGCAGGAGTTTTTCTTTTTCTGTCAGATCAAATAACGCAATCAGTACCGCCACGTCATGTTCGGGAGAATAGAGAGGCTTAATTACTTCTTTGAATTTTCCCCCTTCTTTATCGGTCCGGATTCGTGATTGTATACGGGAGAGCGCGGCGGTGATTTCAGTGGTAGTTCCGAATTTAAATGTTTTTGAATAATACGACAGTTCATTTTCTACGGCATTGTCAGCGGCATACCCATAAAACAAAAGAGTAACACACGCGCATAAGAAAAGATCTGATATTTGCCGGACGGAGAAATGCCGAGTGATAAAATTTTTCATGCCAGGGAACCTTTTTTGTTAATATGGTTTTTTGTAGTTGTTTTTTTTACCGCAGATTTTAACGCAGACCGGCATTCCTGCAGCGCAGTAATGACCGCATCCATTTGCGCATCAGTACCGATACTTATTCTCAGGTACCCGCAAAGTACCGGTTTATTAAAAAAACGGACATGAATATTATGCGCGCGCAGAAAAAAAAAGTATTTTTCTGCGCTGTCGTCAGGAGGCCGGGTAAAGACAAAGTTCGCGTGAGATGCACAGGTAGTGAAACCGAGTTCGGAAAGTCTGCGGATGAATTTTTCTCTGGTGTAGATTATTTTTTTTATATTACGCCGGTAATACCCGATGTTCCGGAAAAATGATTCTGCGGTATGCTGGGTAAAAATGTTCACATTATATGAATCGCGGATTAAATCCAGTGTGCGGATAATTTCAGGCGCCGCGCAGGCGAAACCAAGTCTTCCCCCGCAAAAAGAATACGCTTTGGACAATGTCCGGACAATTATCACGTTGTTATATTTCTTTATCAGTTCCATGCAATTATCCGGCGCGAAATCCGCATACGCTTCATCAATCACAAAAAACACATCACGCCTTTTTTTGACGGCTTTTTCGATTTCTGCCCGTGGAATTGCGGTACCCGTCGGGGAATTCGGATTACTCAGGAAAAACACACCCTTTTGTTTCGGAAGACGGTCTAAATTTATTGTAAAACTGTTTCGCATCGGAATTGTGACAATCCGGATACCGTAAATATTCGCCCAGGACGTGTATGCGCTGTATGTATATTCTGTCATAATTACACGTGTTGACGGATTAAAAAAAGCGCGGAATATCAGCGTGAGTATTTCATCGGAGCCGTTTCCGAAAATCAGATTATCATTATTAATCCGCAAAACCTTTGCCGCGGCTTTCCGCAGTCCGGTGCATATAGGGTCAGGATAATAGCGCAGAGTATGTGCGGAAAAATCAGCACTAATTCCGGAATGAGGGGGGTAGGGATTTTCATTCGTGTTAAGCTTAATGAGACCCTTCACTATTTTCGGCTGTTCTCCGTACGTATACGGACTGAACCCGGTAAGACGCGCGCTGGCAAAGTGTGAAAGATTTTTATTGTCCCGCAATTTTTTTCTCCCTGTCGGTCCGGGCGAGTTTCCCGGCCATTGACATTTTTTCTTTTGCTTCGACAGGCCGGCCAAGGCATTCAAGCACCCGCGTCCACAGAACAAAGAAACTGAAATTCTTAAGTGCGGTGTTTTTAACAAAAGAAATATACTGTTCAGCGAGCGCACAGTCATCCATTTTATACGCGCAGCGGGCCATCATTACCACGCAGTTCTCGTCGCCGGTTTGCTTAAAGTGATCTCTGAATAATGTAAGAGAATCCTGATGAAAACCAAACCGGTACATTATCTCGGCTTCACGCAGCGAAAAATCGGCAAGGATGCTGCTTCCAATTGCTGCTTTGGATTGAAGGCTGCGGTGCATACGGATAAGACAGAGCGCGGTATACAGTCCTCCGCCGAGGTACAGATTGCGTACACTTTTAATAAGTATCTCCGGATTATCGAAAGAACCGAGCGCAGAACTGTTCATAACTAAAGTCGCGAGATCATCCCATCTTTGTCCATCGCGGTTTTTCAGTGGTATTTTAAAATATTCACGCCAGATATCCAGATCTCCCGCAATTCGTCCGGTACTGAGAGATAAAGCCGCATTAAACAGGTATTGCGCTTCTCCGGTCAGACGGTTGAGTGCGCGGAATGATTCAGCAGCTTCTGTATATTTTTCTGCGATCAGAAGAAGTGTGGCGTACTGATTTATGCCGTCAATGGTACGGCTGCTTTCCATCCTGCGGATTTCAGCATCAAGGCTCAGTGCGGACAGGTCGTATTGAAAAATTAAAAAAAAACATGTGCTGAAAGCCAACCAGAGACGCGTCCTGGATTTATTTCCCATACTCATCTGAGTCTCACCGTGCCGGAAATACCGAGTTCACGGGAAGTTACGGTGATGCCAAGTGCTCTGAATACAACCGCTTTATTAATGTTATACAAACCTTTTGATAGCGGCATATCTTTGGTGATAGTAATCTCCTGAGGAAACTGAATACTGTATGTTTCAAGATTTTCACGCGAGTGATAAAAAGTAAATGATACGGCGGTGCCTTCCGGAATGAGCAGCGTTTCGTTTTTGGGGATAAATTTTGCGATAATAATGCTTTCGTAGCTTGTGTGTTTCATTTCTACTTCCAGCGTGAGAAGTTCACCCTCTACAGAAGAGATGCCTTTCCCGGGAAACAATGAGCCGTGTTTCAGCAGACGCGGGAGAACGAAAGCGAAAGCGCAGAATACAATGATAAATAAAAATATATATTTTAAAATTTTAACGCGGTTGCGCAGGGATATTTCACCTTCATCGTAACTTTTTTTTCGCGTCTTTCTGTTATAGTGAAATTGTATACCGCGTTCCTTCATTGATTCAATTTGATCATCAATGACTTCGTCTGTACGGCGGCGCTGATTAGAAGGTGTAAATCCAAAAAGCATGAAATTTATCCTAAAAATAATTTTTACGTACGGCAGTGAATTGCAGTACCTTCCGGCCCAAGAAGACGTGTGATTGATTCATTACCGCGTGCGGTGTTGCGGATATGCGCCGCGTGCTGAACCCAGTATTGCAATACCTGAAGAATTCCGTAATCTATACGGTCATAATCCGGGGGTGATCCACCGCAAAAAGGATTTTCGCTACTGAATTCAGCATTATGCGCTGCCTCGGGCAACATACCGAGCAGCATTCCCGCAAGTATATCTCCGCTGCCGGCTTTTGCGAGATATTCATTCGTGTACGGGAAACGCGCAATGCTGCCGCCGGAGGCATAGAATATAAATGCATCTTTGAGAATTATTCTGAGACTGTACTGTCTGGAATAACGCTGCAATTCAGCAAAAAAAAACCGTTTTAATTCAGGGATTGTAATTCCGGAAAATTGAGAAAATTCACCAGTATGCGGAGTGATACAAACCGTCAGTTTCCGGAGCACAGCGGCGGTTTTTACCTGCTGCATGAGCAGGCGCAGGTGATAAAGTCCGTCAGCGTCAATTATTATGCATGGCCGTGCAGCACCCTGTTCATTTTTTTTTCCTATACGAAGCAGTAAAGCTTCAAGAAATTCTGTAGTCTCCGGCCTGCGGTCAACTCCCGGACCGAATAAAATCCACCGCATAGCTGCTAATTCAGTTTCGTACTGCCTGAAGTGCAGCATGCCGAGCGCGGGCGTTTTTATTCCGTCGAGATACAGAACCTGGGGAAATGATGCGGCGTCAAGCGGGATTGGCGAAAGTACTGAGCAGTAACGGCTGCCTGCGCTGAGCGTGCCGCGCAGAGAAAGCAGTACTGCGCCGCGGTATTTTTGTGATCCGGCGATTACAACTGATCTCCCGAAACTGAGTTTATTAATAAAACTGTTTTTTTTTATTCTTTTATTTAATTTTTTTTTTTCAGACTGCGGGGGGGATGAGGTCTCTACAGCCGGTATATCAAAAATCTGCCGAATATACGGGACGGTGATTTTTTTTGGAAAATCTATGGGAATTATCCGGATGTCACCGGTAAAAGCAGCATACCATGGATAAAGAAAAAGATCTTTCAGCATATGTACGGTAAGCGTGAGATCGGCATGAAAGACCGCGCCGTCTCCGTGATGCGCCAGACCGCTGGGAATATCAAGCGCGATTTTTTTTGCATGACATGCACTGCTGCATATACTGAGGATATCTGCGCATTCGCCTGATACAGGGCGGTTCAGCCCTGTTCCAAAAAGTCCGTCAACGATACATCCCGCTTCTTTGATATGCCGGATAAAGCGTCGGGAAACTCCGGGTACAAAACAAATTTCCCTGTGAAAATGCTTCAGCAGGGAAAATTTTTCATTGAAAAGATCCGACCTGCGGGAAGATTTTGTTCCTTCGACTGCAATCCTCAGCGGATAATCCGCATAATTTTTTTTAATCCACCGCGCCGCAGTCAGTGCATCGCCACCGTTATTTCCGCGGCCGCACACCATGAGTACGGGCCGGCCCTGCGCTTCTTCATAAATAATTCTCCCCATTTCATTTCCGGCGTTTTCCATGAGTAAAGATGCGGAAATTCCCAGGCGGTGTATTGTAAAATCATCAATCCGCTGAAAATCTTCAATACGGCAGAAAGGCATTATCGCCATTCATAAAACTCCAGAAAATCGCCTTTGCAAGAGTAGCCGGTCAGCGCGGCACCGGAAAACAACGCATTCTGAGGGATATCGTAATTTTTAAATGAGAAAATACGGCTGTCGGTTTTTTCACCGTCTTTGAGAGAACGGTATTCAAAGTACATGGCATTTCCCTGCTCAAGATAACGGGTAAGGATAATACCCGCGCCGGGAACACAAGTGTAATAATTTGCCTTATCAGTACCGATGACCATGGAGGAGATTTCTTTTTGGAGAAAATAATCATACCGGACAGCGGTGACGGATTCAAGATTTTCCCTGTCATCTGACAGAGAAAAGAAAATGAAATAACAATGTCCCGGTGTATCGGCGAGTACAGTTTCCTGATACAGTAATTTACTGTCCGGAAAAGATTGTATCGTGTCATGGACACGGTAAATTTTTTCATTAGTACCGTTTGCCGGAACGGAATACCACAGCACGCCTGAACTGAAAAGCACGCCGAGAGAATTATCTTTATAAATCATGGTTTGCTGAATAAGGTCATCTTCATTGAACATTTGCTCATCTGATGAAATTTCACTGAATGCGGTCTCGCCGGAGAAGAAAAAAGTTTTTTTTTTCAGATTAAAAATCTCAGTGACTATTTTCTTATTTCTTTGGTTAACATACACACATGCCATTTTTCCTGAATGAATTGCGGTGTGCACAAGAAATGAAATTTTTTTTTCGCTGTTTGTATATATTTCTGAGAAACCGTCAACCGTTAACAGAGGAGGTTCGGTTGTATACCACGTAAAATAGTCAGAGGAAAACGCATAAAAAGACCGCGCCGAGAATTCAGTATCATTCCACGTAATATTCTGTCCTTTTTTTTTTTTCCGGCTGAATAATATTAGTTTTATAAAGTGTATATACTGTTTTGCGTGTAAATTCCCCTCCGCGCGAGCACCCGGAATAGCACAGTATGGCCATTCCAATAGAAACGGAGAAAACAAAAAATTTCATTGCGCGGCGCTGTCTGTGTATTTTTGATTAGATTTTCCCGCAGCAGTGTTTAAACTTTTTTCCGGAACCGCACGGACATGGCTCATTTCGGCCGGTCTGAGGCGCGCTGCGGATCATTTGCGGTTTGCGGGGAAGTTGGGGGCGTGTAGCCTCTTCTCCGCCCGGCGGAGAGGAATTGAGACTGCTGATGTTTTCGTGATGAGCAGAGGCATTATCCCACACGCTGGCTGTCGGGGAATGACTGAGTCTGACTTCCAGACGAAAAAGGTTTTCAAGGATTTCAAATCTGGTGTTTGATATCATTACTTCAAACATCTTAAATCCTTCGTTTTTAAATTCGGTAATCGGTTTTTTTTCTCCGTATGACCGCAGGCCGATCCCCTCACGGAGATGGTCCATGTTAAGCAGGTGCTCCTTCCAGCGGTTATCAATTATTCTTAATATGAACGCTCTCTCGACTGGCAGAAAAACATCTTCGGGCACTCCTGCCCTGCGCGCTTTGTACTGGCTGAATATTTCCTGTATAATGCTGTTTTCAAAATCAAGGTATTTAATCCCCGTACGGTCGGATGGTGATATAGTATACCGTATGCCGTAGGCGCCTTCCATCCATCGCGTGACACTTTCAAACACATTTTCGTCAAGTCTTTCACTGCCGCCCGCAAATGAATCGAGCTGTTCATATACTGCATCTTCGATAATTTCTTTTATTTTTGTATCCAGAGCCGGGGCGGATAAAATAAAATCTCTTTCACGATAAATATATTTCCGCTGCGTGTTCATGACATCATCATATTCCAGCAGGTGTTTACGGATTTCAAAGTTGCGGCCTTCAACCTTTTTTTGCGCGTTGGTAATTGCGTTTGAGATCCACCTGTGCTGTATTTCCTCGCCCTCCCGCATGCCAAGCCGCTGCATCAGCGCAGACATTTTCTCGCTGCCGAAACGGCGCATAAGATCATCTTCCATTGACAGGTAGAAAATTGATTCTCCTTTATCTCCCTGCCTTCCTGAGCGCCCTCTGAGCTGGTTATCTATACGCCGCGATTCATGCCGTTCGCTGCCGACAATTTTCAGCCCTCCGGCTTCTATAACACCTTTGCCGAGTTTGATATCGGTTCCCCTCCCGGCCATATTAGTCGCGATGGTTATGGAACCTCTCTGTCCTGCATTTTCAATTATCACCGCTTCGCGAGTATGGTTTTTTGCGTTAAGTACTTCGTGTTTTAATCCGCGTTTTGTTAAAAGAGTTGAAAGAACTTCTGATTTTTCAACGGACGCGGTACCGATAAGCACGGGCTGTCCTTTGAGGTAGGTTTCTTTTATATCATTAATTATTGCGGTGAATTTTTCATGTTCAGTCCGGTAAATTTTGTCCGGATAATCCGAGCGGATATTCGGCACATTAGTCGGCACCACAACGACGTCGAGTTTGTAAATTTTCCGGAATTCCTCTGCTTCGGTGTCGGCAGTACCGGTCATCCCCGCAACAGTTTCATACATGCGGAAGTAATTCTGAAATGTGATTGATGCGAGTGTCTGATTTTCGGATACCACATTTACACGTTCTTTCGCCTCGATTGCCTGATGTAATCCGTCGGAATATCTGCGGCCTTCCATTTTCCGGCCGGTAAATTCATCGATAATGACAACTTCGCCGTTTTCGACAATATAGTCAAAATCTTTGCGCATTACCTTATGGGCGCGCAGCGCCATATTCACGTGATGAAGAATATCGATATTATGAAGCGCGTACAGATTATCGATGCCAAGCATAGATTCTATTTTGTGCACACCGTCTTCGGTTATCGTTATTGCGCGGTCCTTCTCATCATGAATAAAGTCGCCGGTACCGGGGATTTCCTTGCCTTGTTCATCGGTATTTGCACGGCGGAGGCGGGGCAGGATTTTATCGATCTGATAATATTTGTCGGTGTTTGATTCGGAAGGTCCTGATATGATAAGCGGTGTCCGCGCTTCGTCGATAAGGATAGAGTCAACTTCATCTACTATGCAGTAGGCATGAGAACGCTGTACTTTGTGTTCTATTCTGTCGACCATATTATCGCGCAGATAATCAAATCCGAACTCGTTATTTGTCCCGAATGTAATGTCACACGAGTATGCGGTTCTTCTTCCCGGGCTGTGCGCGGGGTGCAGATCAATGCATCCAACAGTGAGGCCGAGAAATTCATATACTTTGCTCATCCATTTGCAGTCGCGTTTGGCAAGATATTCGTTGGTCGTGACAATATGCACGCCTTTGCCTGCAAGCGCTCTGAGGTATACCGGCATGGTTGCGACAAGCGTTTTCCCTTCACCGGTTTTCATTTCTGCTATTTTGCCCTCGAACAAAATAATACCGCCGAGAACCTGTACATCAAATGGTCTTCCGAAACGCGGTTTATCATCTCCGAAAACCTCCAGACAAAAATCAGGTTCATGGTAGGTACGGCCGAACACGCGGTCACACGCTTCCCGCGCAACTGCAAAGGCCTCGGGAAGTATTCCGTAAAGAGATACGCCGTTATTCAGATCATTCCGGAATTGGGTAGTTTTTTCACGCAGTTCGCTGTCAGAAAGATTTTTGACCGATGACCCGAACTCGTTTACTTTATCCAGAAGCGGGCGTATACGTTTTATATCGCGTTCGTGTTTGGTAGGGAAGATAAGGGATAACAGGTTCATAATATTTTTTTATTACTTGTTGAGAGATAAAGCAACTGTCCCGCAGGTTATTTAATTATATCATGCAGCAATCAATATCCATAGAAAAAAGCGTACAATTTATTCACAGCCGTAAGAAAGGTTACGATGACGGTTATTCAGCCGGACTTTAGCCGGAGGTATTTTTTCAATAGGCATCGTGGAAGAGTTTCAAAAACTAAAATCCAATCTGACGTTTGCGGCTGCCATCCTGGCAGCCCGCTGCACTCGGCAAGCGTGGAAAAACATCGGCCTCCTGGGCAGTCGGCGCTACCGCGCCTCCTTTGTTCGCAGTTTGCGTGGCCCCGCCTTCGGCGCCCGCAAACTTCTGGCCGTTTTTCCACGCTTGACGCCGATTGAATTTTGAGTTTTTGAAGCTCTTCCACTTGTCTATTTACAACAAGACTACAAAAAGCCACTCTAGATTATCGGATATCTTTCCCTTTCGTGCGCCAGTGTTTTAATTACGTGTATTTTAACTGGATAAAGATTTTCTGTATTAATTTGCAGTTAAAAGAAATCTACGCGCAGCATATCATTTTTTCCACAAAATAATAATTAAAATAAAAAAGCATTGATAAAGCTTATGGTAAAATGAAGAATACACATGTCATTGCCGGGCATGGCTTTTCACAAAAAATGGAAATGTGTGTCGGATCAATTATTTTCAAATCAATTTATGAAAACATTATCGATGCTGATTAATAAAAAGGCTCCCTCTCTGTCAGCAAATCTATAATTATATTGCAATCAATAAACAATTTTATTTTAATATTTTCTTTTTCAATATGCTATAATACTACTGGAGAATTATTTTATAATCCATTAATTTTGACTCTGTGTGCCTTGTGCGCTCTGTGTGAAAAATTTAACTATAAATAATTAGAGATTATGAAAAATTCACGAAAAAATAATCATAATGAACACACTTGACGTAATACTGCTTATAGGTCAGTCAAATATGGCCGGAAGGGGCCGTCTTACCGAGGTGCCCGCGATATCGAATCCTCATATTTTTACATTCAAGCAGGATGCCTGGATATCAGCGGAAGAACCGCTCCACTCGGACAAGCCCGCTATAGCAGGTATCGGGCTTGCAATGAGTTTTGCCGATAACTTAATCCTCCACAGCGCGTCGGAGAATATCGGTCTTGTGCCATGCGCATTCGGCGGCACATCTCTTGATGAGTGGATGCCGGGAAGAACACTATACACTACTTGTGTTGAAGCCGTAAAGTCCTGTATGAATGAAAATAAAAAAGTACATTCAAGCGCCAATGCCCTGCAAAAAAAACTTTCGTGTATTTTATGGCATCAGGGAGAAAACGATTCAATTAACAGTAAAGATGCTGAGTCGTACAGTGTCCGGCTGCAGACAATGCTCACCGCACTCAGGGAAACACTCGTTTGTCCTGAGGTGCCGGTTATTGCAGGGGAACTCGGTTCATTTCTGCAATTTCATGATCAATGCCGTTTTTATCAAACTGTAAATGCACAGCTCTGCGATGCCGCAAAAAATGTGCCGAATATGACAGTTGTGTCTTCAGAAGGCCTTGAGGATAACGGTGATCATATTCATTTTAACGCGCGTTCACTTCGCGAATTTGGCAAAAGATATGCAGAAAAATATTTTGACGGGTTAAAATAATGCTTCTTTCTTCAGAAGAAAAAACATATTTACTGGCTCTTGCGCGCAAATCAATCGCCGCACATCTTGATAAAAAAAAAACAGACGAATCCGCTATTCTTGACGAAATACCTGATGCTGCCCGGCGAAACGCGGGATGTTTTGTGACCCTGCATGCGGCAGACGGCAGCTTAAGAGGCTGCATCGGGGTTATAGAGCCGGCTGAGCCGCTTTATAGGCAGATTATTCGTAATGCGGTAAGCGCGGGTTTTCACGACAACAGGTTTTCTCCGCTTCAGTCCAGTGAACTTTCCGCAATACAAATTGAAATAAGCGTGTTAAGCGTACCGGAAAAAGCTGTTTTCAATACTTCTGAAGAATTAATCCGGACGGTCCGCCCCGGTATTGACGGAGTAATTCTAAAAATCGGCCACAAACAGTCTACTTTTTTACCGCAGGTGTGGGATTCCCTGCCGGATCCGGAATCATTTTTCAGGCAACTTTCCCTCAAGCAAGGCGCAGCGCCGGATGCGTGGAAAAAAAAAGATGCGGAATTTTTTTTCTATCAGGCAGAATTTTTTTCTGAGTAAATAATTTTAAGCACGCTCACTTTGACCAGCAGTCTCCGATCGCATAATTTACCGACAGTATACGGTCAAACGGCTCGATGCCCGTCATGCACGAAATAATTTTTTTTACTATTTTCGGTGCAACTTTAGTATTGGAAGATTCAAGCAGCGCATCAGGAATATAAAAAACCAATTCATCGTGCACCTGCATCACCATTTGTACTGTGTTGCGCTCAGTCAGTATTTCGTTATGAATTCGTATCATCGCCCGTTTAATAATATCGGATGCAGTGCCCTGAATTACCGTATTAAACGCAGCCCGTTCGGCATGCATTCTTTCGTTGTGATTTGTCGAGATAAGTCCGGGAAGCTGCCGCCGACGGCCGTAGTGCGTCGCTACTCCGCCTGTTTCCCTCGCCTCAGACAGTACTTTTTCACGAAATGCAGCAACACCTTCATACGCTTTAAAATATTCTTCAATAAAACGCTTTGCTTCGTGGTTTGAAACCTTTAAATCGTCCGCAAGTGAAAACGCGGATATTCCGTAAATTACAGAGAAATTAATTGTTTTTGCCATGCGGCGTTCCGCATCAGAAACAGTATCAGAATTTTTTCCAAATAATATTCCGGCAGTGACGCAATGTATATCCTCCCCGCGTGCATAAGCTGCGGTGAGCGTTTTGTCTGAAGAAAGTTGCGCGAGTATCCGGAGCTCAACCTGAGAATAATCAAACGATACCATGCGAAAACCATCCGGCGCAGTAAATGCCGATCTGATTTCTCTGCCTTCCGCCATTTTAACCGGGATATTCTGCAGATTCGGATTGGTTGAAGAAAGCCGGCCGGTTGCGGTCACTGCCTGATTGTAACTGGTGTGAATGCGCATGGTGCGGGGATGGCGCAAAAGCGGCAGTGCTTCAACATACGTACTTAAAAGTTTACTGATGGTCCGGTACCTGACCATGAGGTTCGGCACAGGGTGCGAATCGGCCAGACGGAGGAGAACATCTATATCGGTAGAAAAACCAGTTTTTGTTTTCCGTACTGGTGTGAGACCGAGCCGGTTAAAAAGGATATCCTGAAGCTGCTTTGTCGAGTTAATATTGAATTCTCCGCCCGCGTGCCGATAAATCTGCTGCTCAATACCGGATAATTCATTTTTAAAGCGGCCCGATAAAGTCTGCATGTGTTTTTCATCTATGCATACACCGTTATTTTCAATTTGCGCAAGAACAGGAATAAGAGGAAGTTCCTGTTCACTCAGTAACACATGTTCTTTTTTGGTAAGCGCATCCCGCTGGGAAAGGTACAGGCGGTGCGTGTACTCCCCATCTTCAAAAGTGTAATCACGGAGAATTTCCGGAGGTGCATCCAGAACGGTGCCGTTTTTTCCAAAAGTATCAGAATATGATTTTTTTTCTATGCCGAATTGCGACATAACAAGGCTTTCGAGATTGTAATGAGTGCGGGATGCGTCAAGAAGACTTGCGGCAAGCATTGTGTCGTGATGAATTCCCCGAAGAGTAATTCCGAATCGCTGAAGTACCGCGTATTCAAATTTAAGATTGTGCCCGATCTTGAGTATTTTCGGATCCTCTAAAACTGGTTTCAGACGCTGTATGAATTCCTGTCCGTGTTCGCTGGAATTGTTAAAGAAACGAACATAGTATGAGGAAAGGTCATCGAGAACAAATACTGCAGAAACAATTTCTGCGGTAAGCGCATCTAGTCCGGTGGTTTCTATATCAAATGTTATTTTTCCTGCAGTACGGATAGTTTTTATTAAATTATCCAAATCGGGCAGCGCAGTTTCATGCCGCGAATATTCTCTCAGGTTATTGGTTTGCTCTTTTATGGTATTGTCTGCATTGTTCTCTTTTGGGGATGGCGTAGGAACTTTCCGGATAAGGAGATCAATCAAATGACGCTCGCCCTGTACTTCGTCAAGTCTGAGTTTTTTTATTACAGAATAAATCTGCTTTTCTTCAAGCATTGCGCGGAGGCCGTCAACACGGACGGGCCGGCACACCATTTTTTGTATCGATGGAATATCAGGTACGTCAGCTTTTAGACGAATTAAATCACGTGATAAAAAAGCACTTTCTCTTCCGGCTTCGAGTTTATTTTTTATAGTTTTCTGGGTTATTTTATTGAAGTTTTCGTAAATATTTTCAAGTGACCCGTATTTTGAAATCAGGTCTGCGGCGGTTTTCAGTCCTACGCCTTTTACTCCCGGTACGTTGTCCGAACTGTCTCCGACAAGCGAAAGCAGATCGAGTATTGACTGCGGGGGAACACCCCATTTTTCTATGACCTCTTCTTCACCTGCGGTTAGAAACGAACCGGATTTGAAATCGCTTTTTATTATTCGTGTGTCTTTATTAACAAGCTGCATAAGATCTTTATCGGAAGAAAAAATATCCGCAGCGATGCCTTCTTTTAACGCGGCATGCGCATAGGAAGCGATAATATCATCAGCTTCCACACCGTCCCTGCGTACGAGAGGCAAACCTAATTCATCGAGAAGAGTGATGCAGTACTCTATCTGGGATCGCAGGGCATCGGGGGTGGGAGGTCTGTTCGATTTATACTCCGCATACAGTTCATGACGAAATGTTTTTACCGGAGAATCGAGCGCGCACACCGTGTAATCCGGCTTTACCTCTGTCAATAAGGAGAATAGTGTATTGCAAAATCCAAAAATTACCGATGTTTGCTCTCCGTTTTTATTGACAAGAGGATTTTTGGAAAACGCATGATAGACCCGGTAGAAAATACCGTAACAGTCTATAAGGAGAATTTTTTTCATTTTTATGCGTAACCTATTTCAGGTTGTTCAGGCCTTCAGTATTTTTACATAAAGCCCATATAGCAGCAAAACAGCCGCCTTACAGAAATTACATCACCCGAAAAAAAGTCTGACGAGAAGAATTGAAACTACCAGCGCAAACACTATTCCGATAACAAGATATAAACGGTATGCGTTGTCAGTTTTTTCTGCCTGATCTTCATCTTCAGCGAAAAGTTTCACTTTAATCTGTTCAGTTTCAACTATTTTCCCGTATATTGATTCCTGAATATGTACTAGCAGTTTATGGCCTTCATTATCGCTTTTAATTGCCGCAATACGCGCCTTAATCGGCCTTATTTTTCCGTCTTCGTCGATGAGGTTGAAATAATTATTGTATTTGTTTCCGAGCTCAGATGTATTATCGATACGGATCATTATTTCCTGTCCGGCTTTGAGTGTAAAAATAGGCACTCCGGTCACGGGACCCAGAAGAGGCGCGCATGGGATTAAGGTACCTCCGTCTTTCAGAACAAAAAAGTTGTCTGCAGCAGCGATTGTTTTTTCTTTTTCAGGCGCATCTCTTGTGGTTTTTTTATTCATAAATTCTTCTACTTCGTGCAGAAGAATAAATTCGGTATCCACATTAAGAATTAAATGCTTATCAAATAAAATCCGGCTGATTTCTGAAAAAACCATGTCGCGAATACGGTTGAGATTTTTTTTCTCGTGGTAACCGATAATTTCACGCACTACAGAATTATCATGAGACGGTGAGCGAAGCACATTTGTAACAGTATTTATAAGATCAGTAGTGAGTTTCGCATTAAACTCCGAGGAAAACTTTTTTTTTGCGATGTATTCGTAACAATTTGTCCAGGAATCTGTTTCCTTTACAGACTGCCCACGCGCATCTCTCAGGCCGTATACGGCATCAATTGTTTCCACTTCGCAGCGGTCAGAACTGATTTTTAGAAGAATGATACCGAAATTTGCATTGTCCGAAGATGCGATGATAAATTTGACATACACAAACGATTCTTCGACATTGACGTTATCGCTCTGTGTTGAGTTAATTCCGGAATTGCCGGATTTTTGCACTGCCATTACGGACTCCTTCGCTGTTTACGTATGCATCATACTGCTTTATTCTATTATAGAAGTGAAACTTTGTCAATTTTTTATTACTTATGAATACCGCGAAATTTTTTCATAGGCAGTTTCGAAAGGATATAAAAGGGTTTTTCAGGCGGACGTTTGCTAATTTGATTTTTTATCAGCACCGTGGAAGAGTTTCTCAATCAGCAATTCATTCGGACGTTTGCCGCCGCCCTCCTGGCGGCACCTGCACTCGGAAAGAATGAAAAAATTGCGGCATCCTGCCGTTTTTTCATTCTTTACGCCTCATGAATTACTGCTTGCAAAACCCTCCCACTTGACTTATAGAAAAAACCAAGAATTATGAAACAATTACGCTGAAATATCGGTTTTTCATTACTTTAAACTCACCTATCAAAAAATTGCTGAATTATAAGTCAATTTTGAAGGATATATTGAAGAATTGAACTTTTTAATAGACGTGTGAGAAGGTTATTCAGTACTATGTCCGTTTTGGTAAAATGGGTATATTTTTTATAAGTACTGTAGTCTTATATCGCAACTGATATTTCTGAGCGGATGTTGGTGTGTTATTTTCTATAACCAAGTGGGAGGGTATCGCCGGTAATTCAGAGCGGCTTTTTAGTAGTTTTGTTTTAAATAGACAAGTGGAAGAGTTTCAAAAACTCAAAATCCAATCGGCGTCAAGCGTGGAAAAACGGCCAGAAGTTTGCGGGCGCCGAAGGCGGGGCCACGCAAACTGCGAACAAAGGAGGCGCGGTAGCGCCGACTGCCCAGGATGCCAAGGTTTTTCCACGCTTGCCGAGTGCAGTGGGCTGCCAGGATGGCAGCCGCAAACGTCAGATTGGATTTTAGTTTTTGAAACTCTTCCACTGTGTTTTTAGAAAAATATACCTCCGCCTGAATTGCCATTGCGAAACCCTTCCACGGTGCCTATAGAAAAAAGACCACCGACAATCCTCCGCCTGAATTACCGGCGGGATCCTTCCGGTATAGTATAAAAAGGTAAATCTTTAATTATCCCAAACTGTTCTTCACTTGTGCCTAAATGCACGCGACGTGAATGCGGATACCATGCATTTTCTGCACGTATCTTGGCTAGCGGAGTATCTGCACACAGAGCGTCCCGCCGAACGAAAAATGCATTTACCCCGGCAGAATCACATCCAATAAGCGCATAATTAAGTGTATTTCCAAGAGCTGCGTATGCGGAAAGAGAGGCGTTTGCGTATAATCCGCTTTCGTGCTCTGTATGCCGGTTAAAACTTTCTTTATACGGTACGGTAATCATTCGTTCCTTACCGAAAGATGCATTATATTCAATGACTACTACACGCGGGTTAACGGCAGTGACGGCTTTCCAAAGCCAGTAATCCACTCCATCGACGTCAATAATGAGTAAATCTATTTCTCCCTGCATTCCGCCGGCAATGAAAAAGCTATTAATATTTTCACAGGTCATGAATGCCTGAACAATACGCGGAGCATGTGCCATACGGCTGGTATTGGAACGAAAAAACTTTTCAGCCCGTTCGCAGTTACTGCTACAGCCGTCAAAAAGGAGCGCGTTCCATCCACTATTGATTATCAGCGAGGCGGAACAGCACTGATCGCCGCTGCCGCAGCCGAATTCAATCACGGTATGTGTTTTTATTCCGATGCAGGAAAAAATGTGGTGTAAAATTCCGTCTTCACCGTTTTGAGAATAATACCTGCGTTCGGCGTACCGCAGTTTCTGACGGGATGAAAGCGGCCGGACAATACTCAGTGCGCGCAGAAACAGCATACGGATTACATAAGGAAGGTTTTTGAAAAAGGTCATTGTTTTTTATCCATCATTATTAATAATACAACTGTCCTTCACGGTACACACAATCAGATAGGCGGACAAAAACAAAGCCATTTTTCTTCAGCCGGCGTACGTGCGGAATAACCGCTGCTGCTGTTCCTGTTCCGGGCCGGTTCAGGTGAATAAGTACGATATCTCCTGGTTTGATATTGTACAGTATTTCATGAGTAAACCGTACGCCGCGACCCGCAGCAGAATCACCGGCAAGAGTATACCCCGCAATCAGAAAACCCTGCGCACGGATAAAAGAAAGCGCATCATGTTCGTAACATGCGGTAGCACTCCGGTACCACTTTGGACGCACGTGATAAAAACCCTCAAGCAGCACTTCATTAGAGACTATTTCATGAAAAAGACTGTGTGCATCCAGTGTGCCTTTAATCCGGTACCGGGATCTTCCATGTAACGAGGCCGGCCGGTGCTGCAGACCATGATTTGCAATTTCGAACCCATCTGAGTTTTTTATCCGCTCTGCCGCATTGCTGTTCCGGATAAGCCATCCACCGCTTATAAAAATTGTGGCGGGAATTCGTTCAGTCAATAAAAACTCGAACAGTTCATTATCAAAGGCATTGGTGCTCAGGCGCGGGCACAGATCAAAGGTAAGCGCAACCGCCGGTGCGCCGGTGTGAATACGACTTATAATTGCCGGGGACTGATCTACCCAGTTAAATCCTGATAAAGAAGATCCTGTAGCAGACTTATTTGTCTGCGGCAGAACATCAGCCGTCGTTTCATTCAGCGTATAAAAAGCCGGGACAAAGAACTCAGACCAGCTGCACTCATGACGCTTTGCCGGATAAAATAAAAAATACACGGCGGCAGCAAATTTTATTACCGCACCGCGGGGGTACATTATTTAGAAAATTTAATTATTATATCTCTCACATCAGGATCAGTATCACTGATAACTTTCCCTTTTTGTTTTCTGAGTTTCTGAATATATGGAAATTCCGCTCTCATTGCTCTTACGGTCTCTCCGTTTATAACTTCCAGATTTTTAATTCGCCTTTGTTTCAGTCTTTTTTCTACTTCATCGGCAGAAATTTTTGACATTATTGGATTGTCAGAACATACTGCAATTGACCACAACACCGCATACATCTGGATGTAGATATAATACGGCGTGACGTATTTAAAACTTTTTTTGAGTGTGGCGAGAATATCGACAAATGTATTCGGCCTGCTGATGGGTGATTCGGAATGCATGGTGAACATTCCCTTTGCGGGATTACGGAAACTTTTTTTTACCATTGCAAAAAACTCTTTCGTATAGAGCATCCGGGAAGGACCGAATGGGTCTGTCATATCCATTATTACCCCGTCATACAGACCGGGGTGTTCACGTACCCATGCACGTCCGTCGGCGGCAATCTGAATTGTTTTTTTTGACGTGAACGCGCTGCCGGCTACTGTCGGAAGATATTTTTTTGAAAAAACAAATACATCTCCGTCAATATCGACATGATCAATACGGCGGACTGCACTGTGCCGCAGCACCTCTCGGACAATGCCCCCGTCTCCGCCGCCAATGACAAGAATATTCTGCGGGTTATCGATACCGAGAAGATTGAGATGAGTCATCGGCTCGTGATAAAGAAACTCGTTTTTTTCTCCGACCTGCGTAATGCCGTCGAGAAGGAGTACTTTACCGAACTCTTTAGTGTTAACCAGTTTTAAATTCTGAAATTTGGTTTTTTTTTCTGCGATTACACCGGTATAGGTATAAAAATAACCGAAATCAGGATTGAGATATTCATAAAAAGTCTTTGGTGTTTTTTTCATTAACTATTTCCTTTTGAGCGGCTCTGGGTATAACATCTCAGAGAATGAATAACTGAAGTAAAAATTGATATCTCAGTTTTTTCCGGAAACTGCATCATCACTGTACCAGTCAACAAACGGGAAAACATGATTATCGCTGTTAAATGTAAGATACTGCAGGATATCGTATACGTAACGGTTCAGTTTTGCACTGAAAAGCCTCGCGCGTTCATTTGTCTCCCGTTGAAGCAGAAATAAAATTATCTGGAAAATTATTATTATCCGCACTACAAAAAAGGCAATACTCCAGAATACGGCGAATATGGCCATGTATAAAATGCGTATCCAGCTCGTTCGGTTTTTTAAATTGTCTTTTGTTTCCTGTTTCATAAGTTACTCCTTTGAATCAGCTGGTGTATTTTAAAATGATATTGCTTTTTTTACTACTTTTTTTTTGAATATTCCTGCATGCATTTTTGGTGAGTATCCATATTTTTTTTTAAACAGTTTGGAAAAATGATATTCGTCATAAAAGCTCAGTGCGGCCGCTGCCTCTCTTACCGGACACCCCTCCGCAAGCATATCTGCAGCGCGTGCAAGTTTCCGGTCAAGAATATATTGTTTCGGGGATTGTGAAAATTCTTTGTGGAAAAAAAGTGAGATCGATGAAGCAGAACGTCCGCTTTCATTAATAAGACTGGTTAACCCGAGCGGCTGAGTGATGTTTTTTTTTATAAAATCAATCAGCTTTTCACTCCATTCCAGCCGCCGCATGCGTATTAATTCCTTGATAATAATATATTCGCTTAAATATTTAAGGTGTTCCGCAAGCACTTCGATTTGTTTAATGGACATAATCCGCAGCCGCCGGTATTCTGTTTTATACTGCGCAGTATGTAAGCACCTCCGGTATGTCTCATTTTTCGGCGGTCTGAGCTGCCCGAACATAAGCGCCCCGAGATACGAGGTTCCGTTATAAAGGGGAATAACTGATTCGTATAAACCGGCATGGCATAGGTATACTACCGGAGCATGCTGCTTTTTCGCGCGGAGAAGGTAGTGTCTGTCACAGGTTCTGCACCTTGCATCATTATTTTTGTTTTTTCTGAACTGGGCACAATAACCGGACATCGGGGTAATATCGAAAAAACCGAGTTCATTATCCGAAAGGTCGAAAAAAGTAATCCGGATGGAAAAAAGCCGGCTTAAATTCCGAAGGACAGACCCCAGTTCCGGACGGCGTATGATATATCCCAACATCATTACATATTATAGTTTTTAATTTAATTTATTGCAAGAAAATACATTTAAAAAATAATTTATACATTCAATATAAGCATTCATTCCGGTATACTTATCTGTATAAAAACAAATAAAAACGGAGAAAACAAATTGAACAGTACCGCCGCAATCGTTGATCGTGCGCTTCGCTCGCATACCGTGATACCCGGTTTTAATATACCGTATGTACCGATGATGAAACCCGTAATCCGCGCGCTGCGGGAATGCGGTGCGTTTGGTTTTATCATGGTTGCCCGTCTGGAATGGATAAAATTCAAATCAGAAAGTCTCGAAAAAATCCGCAGTGAATATGAAAAATATAAAGATGAAAAGTTTACCAGGCTGCACCTCGATCACATTCCTGTAATTGATGAAGATAACGGGAATGTCGAATATTTAAAAATCATTGATTCGGCACTTTCTGTCGGATATGATTCTGTAATGATAGACGGTTCGCGGCTCCCTCTTGAACGTAATATCAGCGCGGTGAAGGAAATAACCGCTCTCGCACATAGTAAATCAGTACCTGTAGAAGCTGAGCTCGGCGCAGTATTCGGTCATGAGGCAGGTCCGCTGCCGCCGTATGAGGAATTGTTTACGAGCGGCCGGGGGTTTACCTCGGTTGAAGAAGCTGCTCAGTTTTGCCGCGAAACAGACGTTGACTGGCTGTCAGTTGCTGTGGGAAATATTCATGGTGCGGTAAGCGCCGCACACAAGGACAAGGATAAATTTCCTGCACGGCTTGATCAGAACAGAATTAAAAGCATTTTTGATGCCGTATCACGTCCGCTTGTACTGCATGGCGGAACAGGTATTTCAAGTAGTCAAATTCAGTCCGCGGTATGTAACGGGATTGCGAAGATAAATGTCGCAACGGCAATCCGTCAGCCATACGAAAAAGCGGTGATGCAGTCTCAGGCACAAGCCGATGAAGCAGTGTTTTTAACAGTAATGGATATTCTGCAAAATGAACTGAAGGTGCAGGGAAGTGCAGAAAAATTAATCAGTTCGGGTACTCATTAACATAATTCATAGGAGACAAAAGTGAAGCTGGACATAACATTCGCCCTTTTTTTTGGAAACAGAGGTTTTTTCCCGGAATCGCTTGTAGCTTCGGCAAAGGAAGAGATGATCCGCGCAGTACATTCGGCAGGATTCAGTCATATTATGCCCGGCAATGATTTCACCCGGTATGGAGCGGTGGAAACATTTGCCGAAGGGAAAAAATATGCCGCTTTTCTTGAAAACAACAAAGGAAAATTTGACGGAGTAATTCTGTGTCTGCCTAATTTCGGTGACGAGAACGGGGCGGTATATGCTTTGAAAGATGCGGGTGTGCCGGTATTAATTCAGGCGTATCCGGATGAAATTGGTAAAATGGATTTTAACAGCCGGAGGGATGCATTTTGCGGGAAATTTTCAATAATGGATTTATTTGTGCAGTTCGGAGTTTCGTTTTCTTCCTACATGCCTCATGTGGCACATCCGTTGTCAGAGGATTTTTCCCGTCAGCTCAAATCCTTCGGCGCGGTGTGCAGGACTGTGAAACAGATGAAAAACCTGAGGATAGGAGCAATCGGCGCCCGCACAACCGCGTTTAAATCAATACGGTATGATGAACTCGCGCTGCAGAAAAGCAGAATTGATATAGAAACGCTTGATCTGTCGGAAATACTGCTTCGTGTCAAAAGTATTGGTACAGATCATCCCGGGTTTAAAGAAAGGAAAAACCATCTGCTCTCAAAAAGCAATTGGAGGAATGTTCCATCGGACGCAATTGAAACGCATACGAAGTTAAGTCTTGTTTTTGACGAAGTGATACATGAATATTCTCTTGATGCGGTAAGTATACGGTGCTGGATTGAACTTGAGAAGGAAATTCATATAGCTCCCTGCGTCCTTATCGGAGATTTGAATGAACGCGGTATAGCCGCTGCATGTGAACTCGATATCTGCAACACTGTCGCGATGCAGATTTTGAAAGCCGCTTCAGGCGCTCCGGCTGCGCTGCTGGACTGGAATAATAATTACGGCAGCTGTGCGGATAAATGTATTTTGTTTCATTGCGGCCCGGTGGCGTTTTCTTTAATGGCGGGAACCGGGGAAATTGTTGATCATCCGATGTTCGCAAAAACATTGGGGCCGGGCAAAGGATGGGGTCCGAACACCGGAAGGATTAAACCAACTCCTATGACTTTTATGAGTGTAAAAACGGTTAACGGAAAAATACATTTCTATACCGGAGAAGGGGATTTTACAGACGACAATATAGAAAAAGAATTTTTCGGATGCGCAGGCGTTGCACACATAGAAAATTTGCAGAAAAAATTACTCCGTATCGGTCAATCCGGTTACCGCCATCACGTAAGTGTCTGCCCGGCATGGGTTGCTGAAGCAGTCAGGGAAGCCTCAACCCGGTATCTTGGATTTACTGAAACCATACTGGAATAATGCATGAGTCTTCTTGGTGTGGATATCGGTACTTCGGGATGTAAGGCGGCGCTGCTGTCCCGAAATCACCGGTTCGGAACCTGCGCGGTACAAAGGTACAGTACGGTATTCGGTGTTCCCGGAAGTGCCGAACTTAATTCAATAGCGGTAAAAAAAGCGGTATGGTCAGTTATCCGCGAAGCGGCGTCAGGCGCCGCGAAAAACGATCCGGTGAAAGCACTTTGCGTAAGTTCTCTTGGAGAAGCACTGGTACCGCTCAGTACCGGACGCAAAATACTCGGCAACAGCATTCTCGGTACTGATTTCCGCGGTCAGGATACTGCTTCACTATTACATGAAAAAATCGGTCAGAAAAATTTTTATCGTATAAATCAGAATATAATCGGCCGTAATTACGGACTCCCTAAACTGTGCTGGATACGCGACCATAACCACGCGTTATGGGATAAAAGCGCATATTTTTTATCATGGTCTGATACAATTAATTTTTTACTTGGCGCGCCACCATGCGCGGTTAATTCCCTTGCCCAAAGAAGCCTGCTTTTTGATACACGAAAAAAAACCTGGTCAAAAACTCTCTTGAAGTTAACAGAGATTGATGAAAATAAACTGGGAAATCCGTGCGAAGGCGGAGATGTAATAGGATGTGTATCATCCGAAGCAGCCGCAGAACTTGGACTGACCAGGGAAACAAAAATTATTGCCGGAGGGCATGACCAGGTAATGAATGCATTGGGAAGCGGATGTGTACGTGCGGGAACAGCAGCATGCGGAATGGGCAGTTTTGAGTGCATCACTCCCGTCTTTTCAGAACATACCGATTTCAATACGTTTCTCCGGTTAAACCTCAATGTTGAAAACCATGCGGTTAAAGGATTGTACGTGTCATTTATATATAATCAGGCCGGTACACTTACGACATGGTTCAGAAACACTTTCTGCTCCGGAATGATGGAATGTGAAAAAAGTTTTTTCAAAAAAATAGAATCAGAGATCCCAAAAAATATCAGTTCAGTGCAGACTATGCCGTATTTTGAAATGACCGGAGCACCGGAATTTCGTAGTGCTTCAGGAGTAATTACCGGTCTTTCACCATCGACCTCACGCGGCGAAATTTACAAATCCATTCTTGAGGGGATTACTTTTTATTTTCATGAGCACCTTCAGGCACTGCGTACTGCCGGGTATGCCGCATCGGAATTTATTGTGAGCGGTGGCGGGTCTCGCTCAGATGCCTGGCTTCAGATTAAAGCTGATATTTTCGGACTGCCCTTTTACCGTCTCAGTATCAGCGAATGCGGGGTTCTCGGCGCAGCGGCACTTGCCGGCATCGGCTGCGGGGAATACCGTTCACCTGAAGAAGCTCTTTCGGGATGTCAGAAAAGGACCAGGGAATTCACGCCTGATATGAAAACTCATTCACTCTATAATGTGAAAGCAGAACAGTACAGAAAAATGAAGAAATGTTTTATCAGTTAAGGCAGAATAACCGTACCGCGGGATAAAAAATTCTTATTCGCTCCGAATGTAGGCATCCAACCGGAAAGCTCGAGAAGTTCCTTACCGTCGGCGCCGTACACGTTGCGCACCAGATTAAGCTTGAGTGTTTTTCCTGCTGAAAAATCATACACTGCTGTTTTAAGCGGGATTGCCGCATCGAGTATCCATTTGTCGGGTAATATAATTACTTCACGGCTGAGATTGAAATTTATTTTAGGATCTCCCCGGTACCCGTCCCATACCGCACCGGCGGGATTAATAATAAACTGCAGATAATCATTTTCATTTTCAGGATTTTCGGTATTAATAAAAAACTCAATGGAATTTTCAACCCAAAGCCGCCCGTCGGCAATGTTCCTTTCTACCGAAAACATTTTCGCATTTTTCTGCTGGAAAGAAATCACCCTGAAGTAGAGAACCCCGTTATGAATGAGTATTCGGGCTTCTGTAGGGTACTTCGCCTGAGCGCCCGCTGCAATAAAACTGCTGATCAGCGCTCCCTGTTCCCAAAGAGGTTCATTGACGCTACCCAGAACCGGCGCACGTTCGGTTTGGGGCGGAGCGATAGCCTTTGTACTGTATAATTTTATACTGGCTATCCGCCCGCTGTCCGGTATTTTGTGCGCGGCTAAAAAAGAATCTGTTTCTTTAATAATCTCTTCAGTGCCGTTAATACCTTTTGCCGCGGCGCGCTGAAACATGGTATTGGCTGTCATAATTTCTTCCTTCGCAAGCGGCGCCTTCAGGTAAGTCGACACACTGTTAAAAAGGATTTCTTCGTTTTTTGCAGTAGAACGCGGCATGAAAATTGTGTAAGGATCCTTGTAGATACTATCCTGAAAATGCCGGAGGAGAAGCTCAGAAGATTGCGCATATGAAGGTGTGCTGAAAAAGCGAAGACGGGCAGAGAGACCATTTTCATCTAATACCGGAAACCGTGCGCTCAGCGCTGCATATTCAACGTAAGGCCGTGCAAGTATTTCAGTTATGCGGAAGGAATTTTGTACGCTCCGCACACGTGCGGCAGTCAGCGGGTCAGCGGCAGCCTTGGCTGCCCTTGTGAGCGCCTTGCATGCATTATCGAGATCTTTAATTGTCCACATGGAAAACTGTTCCGGATTGTTAAAGAATTTGTAGTCCCATTTCCCGGGGCCTTTTTGGTTAATCCATACTTTTTCACATATCTGATAGTACTGACGCATTGCTTTCCCCGCTTCACGGAAAAATAAATTACAGAATTCATTCCAGAGTATATCAGGATTGACAGTTTTATCTCTGAGCATACGGCAGGTAATATAAATTTTTGCGCCATCCATGCCCCAGTTCGGATATGCTTCTGCATATGCAGCTTCAAGACCGTTCTCAAGTCCCATATCAATGACTTTTTTGCTCAGGCCGGTGTAAATACGCGGCATTAAAAAACCAGAGCCGTAAAAGTAATCATAAAACCCAAGCCGCACTCCCCTGTCGCGCCATTGAGTAATCAGCGAGGTGATTGATTTTGCGTACACGGGATCACGCCATTGCCCCTGATCGAATGTAAGGAAAATAATAATATTAGAACTTATTTTTTTCAGGTTTTTCGGCGGTGCGATCACTTCACGGTACGCGAGCGTACCGATTTTTTTTCCGGGACATCGTGTTTCCAGCCCTTCAGCGACTTTATTTAAAAAATCAAAGTACAGATGTGATTGCGTACCATCGTAATGGTATCCGGATAAATCTGCGCTGCTGTCATTTTCCGCAGAAGACCGACTGCACTCAGCACACTGACACCAGCCTCCGGAATCGGCGCTCCCGAAAGAGATATATTCGTGTAATGGATTTTTTTTAAAATATAATTCGCATTCTTTCAGCGCCGCTTCCACTATACCGGGCGCGCTCGTACAAGGCTGCCATCCCTCGGCGGTTTCAGGAAACACCCGCACGCCGCTTTGAATAGGAAAAAATTCAGGGTTTGTTTCCTTGTATTTATTTGCGGCAAACAGAGTGGTGATATAGTGATGAAAATGAACGAAAGTATCATTTCCCCCTCTGAGCTGGTTCAGGTCGTACCACTCCTGTTCGATCTGTCCGCTGAAACTCCTCCCCCAGCCGGACATCTGCCTTGAACGTACCGATGGATTAAATACAGTCACCCCTTTTTTAATCCGCAGTTGTTTTTTCTCAGGTATTACCGTGCCGTTTATTTCAGGGAGGTAAAACCTGAAACCAAGCCGCTCAAGCAGTTCCGCGCAGCCGAACATGGTGCTGATATCTTCACTGCCGCGGACAACGATAGATGTTTCCCGCGCCGCATGCACATATCCGTCCCGGTCAAGTCCGGCAAATTCTGCCTCATACCCGCTGCTTTCTATTGTGCGGCCGACAAAAATACGGACTGAGGATGGATCAGCAGCGCTTTCTTTTACAATGGGTATTTCGGCTTTTTGCGCAAGACCAAGGTACTTTTGAAGGAAATACGCGCCGCGGTCTTCTGCCTTGGTGCTTTGTTCGGGAATAACTATCACGGGCACTGTACTTTCAAGATCCAGCATTCCGTATCCCCGGCTAAGCATACATAATCCCCACACACAACCTGTAAAAAAAAACTTTTTTAATACCCGTAGTAAATTCATAATTAATTTCCTTTTAATGCTTAATTTCCTTTTATATGAAACAAAAAGAACTGCTTCGGCTTCAGGGAGAGTATGAGATTTTGTCCGGCGGGCGGTTTTTCGTCTTTGCTCAACTCTTTAAGGTATGTAACATTTTTCCACGGAAGCGTGACAGTCACTTTCTGCGGATCACTTCCCCGGTAGTTGCCCGCGAGAAGCAGCAGTTCGCTGCCGTGCTGCCAGCAGGTAAGCTTAACTTTTTGATTATCATATTTTGGGAAAATCATTTTGCCGTCAAAAAGCATGTTCTCAAATGGCGCGATGAGTGTGAGTGCGCGGGCCTGGTATGCCAGATCAAGCGGTGTATCAAAATCTTCATAGCAGTAATAGGTGAACCCTGCCGCACCGTTCATGAGCGCTTCAAGAAGATAAGGCTCCATCAGCTCTGGTTCAAATTCTCCGTATGTGCCCGCACTCAGCCAGGGAATGCTTTCACGTTTACCTGCCATTTGGTAATCGGCTCTGCACCGTTCATGAACAATGACCGCATCGCCTTTCACGTACAGCGAGGGATTGAGAAAATCGAGTGTTTTACGGTAATTGTTGGAAATGTTGAAAATCCGGTGATAGTCAAACGACCCTGAGTGCACGTTATACATACCTATGACCGGCATGGGGAATTTCTCTTTTTCAGATGCCTTCTTAACCGCAGCGCGTAAGTCCCGTAAAAGTTCATACCCGAGTGAGTGTAGAAAAGGATCTCCCTCAAGTCCTTTGGCTTTCATATACGCGAGACAGGTGGCGCAGTTATTTGCTTCCTGCGCACCGTAATGATGAAGCTCAATATCCCATATTGCAATATCTGGCCGTACAAGCGAGGCATCACGGGTTATCCGTTCCATTTCTTCAAGATAAAATTTACCGCGGTATGAAGGACAGATGTGTGTACTTATTTTGCCATCTGGAAGCTGTGAGTAAATTTCCGGCTCACTTTTTCTGACTTTTTCCATTTGATGGACGGGCGAGTCCATATAAATAATTTTCAGACCCTCATCACGGGACTGTTTAAGCAGTGAGGTATACCATTCTTCCTTCACTTTATCTTTCCATTGGTGCGGAAAAAACTGTGTCGTGTTAAAACCAAGCCGGGCGGTATTTTTAAATACATCCGGCCAGTCCAGAAACCGGTCTTCGGTCATCCAGCCCAGACTGATGGAAAACCGTTTAAGTTTGGGTACGTCCGGTATTTTGATTACTCTGACAGGAAGTTCAGTGCGGTTGACTTTGGAAAGTCCGTCTTCCGCATAGAAAGCGGCCTTCCCTGCGGTTTTTGCGGGGTCTTTTACACGGATAAAAACCGGGCCGGCCTGAATGGTCCGGACGACGGACATTTTTTGGAATATCCACCTGGTGCCTGAGGCAATTTTTTCACTGCTCACCGTTCCGCTCCGCTTTGTTTCGATTACTTCAAATCCTTCAGGCAGTTCGATACAAAAGCGGACTGGATTATTTTTTTTTGCAGCCGCATCGCGCATGTCGTTCATGGAAAAAAAGTTTGGTGCGAGTATTGTACCCGATACCGTAAAAATATCTTTTAACGGCGCGAAGACCACACCCTGCAGGAAAAACGGTTTTTGCGCAAAAGAAGAAAGCGTCCCTTTTACGTCAGTTTCTTTCGCCTTAATAACCGCAATTTCATCGGTGAAAAGCCAGGTGTGTTCGGGATGAATAGTCATGCCGATAAAGCGCGCGCGGAGGCCGAGGTTTTTAAACGCGAGCGGATAGACAAACGCCGATCCTTCTTCGCGGATACTGATTACACCTTCCTGATCTTCGCTTGCCTGATCTCCTTCCAATGCCTTTTGAATAGTCCGTACTGAATGATACTGTATACCATTTTCGCTGCAAAGGAGTTCCACCTTCGACGGGAAAGAAAGACTGCCCTGTTCCTTTCCTCCAAGCAGACGGATAACCACACGTTCAATCGGCTGCACAGAACCGAGATCTATCATTATATTTACCGGTGTGGTTTGCGCCGCCCATCCGACAGTGTCTTTCACATACATCCATATACGGTCATCACGCCGTGAGGTGAGAATCATGCCGTCAGTAAGGTCTTTTTCATCTTTTTCATCAGTGGTAAGCCGGTCACTCGGAAGGGGCGCGAATGCTGCTTTCTTTTTCAGGGCAAGATTTTCTCCTTCTATAAGCTCAAGCCAGAGTTTCCGGTTTTGTTTATCACGTTCACTTGTCACCGAGGCCATTACTTCTTCCGGATCCTGAATGGGTTCGCCCCATGCAGGCACGGGCTGCCGATCCCACTTAATCTGCCAATCCACGCACCTTATTTCATATGCCCGGCCTTCTTCTGCTTTATTTATCAGTATTGTAATTTTATCAACTTTTATCATATTCGGAAGATCTTTTTTCCTGAATTTTATTTTAAAATCTTTCAATTCCGGAGTTCCTGAAAAATAATACATCAAAAAAATTCTTTTCCCGTCCGGGCCGGTGGTTGCGATATTCACCGCAATTTCTATTTTACCTTCACCCATGTGCCGGACTTTCCCTTCAAAAACAGTTGCTTCACTGAGATTTATTCCGTCTCCTCTGAAATTATGGGCCATAATAGTGAGAAAGCCGTATTTATCAAGAAGTTTTGTATCGGATGTAAAATAATTTTCATTTTCGCTTTCATATTCGGTATTACCGTACCCGCTGTAATCTCGGTTATCACCTTTACTGAAATAATTGAAATTCCGGTCATCTGCGCCGGATACAAACTGACCACACACACCCGGTAAAAGAATGAGATAAAAAATTATTTTGTTCATACCGTAATCTCCTGACATGATTATGAAAACGTTATTGTTAAGTATAAACTGCTTCGTGCGTATAGTCAATACACAAAAGCAGAAAAGTAATACACAAAATCGGAATTACAAGGACATATCATAAGGATTTTATTTTTTTTTCTATTCGCGCAACAACAACTGCGGAGAAATGCGGTAAATTTTCGGATATTCATTTTCTTTTAGAAGCATCTTTACCGCTGCGCATCCCATTTCTTCGTATTTGGTATATACAGTTGTATATGCGTCGGCCGTGGACATTTCACTGACTATATTATCATATCCCGCAACCGCTATGCTATTTAAATGTACGGTGGTTTTGTACCGCATAAAGCCTGCCGCAATCGCGTCTGATGCGCAGAGAACCGCGTCAGGCAAATTGCCGGATGTGTGAAGGTATTCTGCAAAAAGCCTGCCGGCCGATAAGGGCAGAGTCAGTCCTTCGCTGTAACAGGTTTTTCCGGTTTTCATCACTGATCGGTCATCCTTCCGGATGCTGATACACGAATCCGGCTCAATAATTATCTCGTATACACAGAATTTACCGCGCGCAACTCCCCTTTCCGCAAGACCGTGAAGAAAGCCTTCAATTCTCCGGATTTGATTAACTTCCGGACTGCGCAGTGAACAGAGTGCAAATGAGCGTGCTGCAGGAGCGAAAGCAGCGGCTAATTGAAAACCGCCGCCGAAATCATCGTTAAATACACAGCTGACATTACCGGGCAGCACATCAGCGCCGGAAAACTCCGTATGTACCGCAATCAGCGGAATTAGAGGAAATTCTGCACTTAATGCGCATACCGTTTTGTACGACCGGGATGGTAATATAACCGCCCCGATAAACGGAGACCCCATCACTCTGTAGCGATTCATGGTTTCGGATGCATCTTTTCCGCACATGATAATTCCAGTATTGCTCTTACTGCAATACTGCTGAATTCCTTTATTGATTTTTGAAAATACAAGATCATCGAGAGGAGGGAAAACTGCTTCGTCCCTGAATAATAACAGTACTTTTTTGTGCATTTCTGAGGGAGCCGCCACAAATGTGCCTTTTTTAGGTTTGCGGTGACAGATTTGTTCAGCTACCAGCAGATCAAGAGCGCGTTCAGCAGTCTTCAGACTTACTTTTGCCGATGCGGCAATTAATTCAAGACCTGGAAGTTTATCTCCGGGCTGCAGATTACGGTCGCGTATATAATTACATAAAAAAATCTTTATCTGAACATATATAGGAATAGGCAAATCCTCACGTAATGAAGAGGCAATATCCATGTCATCGGCAATAAATTTTGTGTTCATTAAATTTTAAAATCTTGCTTTTATTTTTATTGTATAATACTATTATGTAAAAAACAAACTAACTGCCTTAAGGAGGGTACAATGAAAACAAAAACATTATTAATAACCGCACTTTTAGCCGCCGGCATGACATTAACCGTATCTGCGCGGGAATATCACGATATCTTAAAGAGCAAGAATATTAAAGTGGGAATACGTGTCCGTGACGGCGTATATGATTCGGCAAAGAAAAAAGGTTTTCATCACGACCTCATCAACTTTTTTGCAATCGAAAATAACAATATAACCGTCGAACTCATTGTGAAAACGCAAATGGACGAATATTTTAATCAGAATATTTTCAAAGAATGCGACATTGTGGTGGATAATATCACTATAACCGATGAGCGTAAACAAAAAATGGATTTTGTGACAATACACCCGGTCAAAGAGGTTCTGGTTACCATGCCCGAGGCCTCCGCCATTAAAAAATTATTTTCACTCAGGAAAGAAACCATAGTAGTTGCAAAGGACTGCACCTATTATAAAAGCATCAAATTTATAGAAGATAATTCAATCTACAAAGGAAGGTTTAAATATTTTTTCTCTGCAACCCCTCAGGCGCAAATGCAGGATTTGCGGGACGGGAAAGGGACGGTTACCATACTCGATGCAAATCTCGCGCTGCTTTTTGTGCAAAACAGAAAACAAATAACACACACCACCATCAGTGAAGAAGGCCAAATCGGCTGGGGAGTTTCAAAAGGAACACCGCTGCTGCTGAAAAAAGTGCAGCAGTTCATCGACGATTCCAAGAAAAACGGTCTGTTCGACAGAGTGTGGAGTACGCACTTTCCTATATCCTACGCGGAATATCTCTACATCATTCAAACCGACGATGCAGATAAAGAAGAACTTGCTGAAGATGAGAGAGAAAAACTGCTGCGCGAGGTTGAAGAGCAGCGCATTCGAGCCGAATCTGAACAGGAAAACATGTCCGAAGAAGACAGATTACGCCTGGAACAGGAAGCCAGTGCGGAGGCTCCGGCACCTTAATAATTATCACATACAAGGCTTAGGGTGTTACAAAAAAAACAACCCGCCAAACACTGATTTTTATAAACAATAAATATTTTAAAAAATCCTGGAGGAATAAGAATGAAAAAACACATTGTACCCTTTATCATTTTAATCTGCAGTCTTGTCTTTTATTCCGGCTGTTCGTCAAAAACAAATACGGTTTCGTTTACGGCAGACGTATTTCCTCTTTTTACGCGGTCATGCGGAGTATGTCACCGGCGGGAAGGAGGCAACCCTAATGCGGCAACTACGCTTGTCTTTTTCGAAACAGAAAAAGACATACTGTCCAAAAGTACCGAAGATATTCGCCCGGGAAAACCTGAAGAAAGCTCGCTGGTCCGCATAGTAAGCCGCGTACAAAAAGTCGGCGAGAACAACATTCTTATGCCGCCTCCCGATTCCGGCGTTAATGAATGGACAGAGGAAGAAATACTTCTTTTCGCAAAATGGATTAAGGAAGGCGCAAAAGAAAATTAATCTTAATAAAATCAGTCTGTCTATTTTTGCGGAGCATGGACATGTTTGTTATGCTCTATGTTCATAACTATTCCCGCCGCCATAAGTGATGTCCATAAGGTAGAACCGCCCGAAGTCAGAAACGGAAGCGGCAATCCGGTTATCGGCGCAAGGCCTATGGTCATACCGATGTTTACGAAGATCTGGACTAAAAACATACAGCAGATTCCTATCACTATCTGTCCACCGAGATAATCTTTTACCGATCCTGCTATACCGAGGAGTTTGCGGATGAATAAAAAATAGATTAACAGTATTAAAAATGATCCGGCAAAACCGAGTTCTTCTCCGATTACTGAAAAAATAAAGTCCGTATTCCTTGATGGTAAAAAGCCAAGTTGCCCCTGCGCACCCTGTGCGAATCCCTTCCCTGTAAATCCGCCGGAACCGATAGTAATCTGTGATTGAATCACATTATAGCCAAGGTTCCATTTATCCGCCTCAGGGTTAATAAAAGTAAGTATCCTTTCGCGCTGATACGGTTTTAACAGATAGTTCTGTACCAGCAGTGCCATAATCAGTCCGCAGAAGATTACGATACAAAAAAAGAAAATAGATTGAATATACGGATTACGGTAAGAAATGTTGAACAGAAAAGCAAGCATTCCGATGAACAGAAAAAAAAATGCAATGAGCAGCAGATATCGGTTATCTCCGAGAATAAGCACCGCAATATTTGCTCCCGCATCGTGCATTTCGGCATATGTAAGCGCAATAGGAATAACGGCCGCGAGAGTTCCGAACAAAACAATACCGAAAAAATACCGCAGCGGCATTCCGCTGATAAACAGCATGGAAATTGTGACAGGGATGAATACCAGCGCAGTACCCAGGTCAGGCTGCAGAAATATTAACAAAATGGGAACTAAAATAATTATGCCCAGACCGGTCAGGCTGCGGATTGTATGCATATTGCTGCGGTTTTTATCAAGATAATTAGCAATAACAATAATCATGAATATTTTAACAAACTCTGAAGGCTGTATTGATATTATACCGATGGAAATCCAGCGCTGTGAATTATTTACCGATTTACCGAAAAAAAATGTATATACCAGCAGCAGAATGCAGACCGTATATAAAAACACCGCATGTTCAGATAAACGTCTGTAACTGATAATACTGAAAAGACCCATCAGACCCAGTCCGGAAATAAAAAAGAAAATTTGTTTTATACATGGAAAGATGTTGTTAGTATCAAAGCCTATACGGATGTTTGACGAGTATGCAAAAAAAATGCCTAACGCGGATAAAATACTGACATAAAAGAAAAGATGTTTGTCAAATTGCAGTAATGCGGTAACTTTTTTAATCAACGGCTTCTTCCTCTTCTCCGGTAAGATATTTGTAAAAATCATCTTTAAGCGGCTGTTCCTTCCGTTTTTCAAGCCACTTTTCGTACAGATGCTGTTTGTTTTCTCTTCCCTGCATAATTCTTTTATAGGTAATTCTCGGATTAGCTCCCCATCGTATTGCTTCGAGAATTGCGGCAGCAAAAGGTGCAGATACATCACCTCCATGTCCGCCGTTCTCAACAAAAACAGTGACTGCGAGTACATCGTGCGGATTTGAAGAATTGTACGGTTCGTAACATGAAAACCATGCATGCGGCTGCCCCTGTATGTTTTGCGCCGTTCCTGTTTTACCGGCAATCTGAAGTTTGGAACGTGCGCCGCGGTATGCAGTCCCGGATTTTTCCAGTACTACATTCCGAAGTGCTTTCTGCACATCAGCGAGTTTGCTTTTTTCAATTGGTATCTCAACCAGTACCGGAGCCGTGTACTCCATAATTACTTTTCCGGTCGCAACGGATTCTATTCTCTTCAGCAGATGCGGTACAAATGTTTTCCCGTTGTGTGCGACTGCGCTCGTCATTACATGCATCTGAAGTACCGTAGCGAGCAAATATCCCTGCCCTATCGATAAATTTGCCGTGTCGCCGTCCCACCAGAACGTACCACGGGTCTCGCTCTTCCACCGGTGACTGGGAACGCGTCCCGGTCTCTCATGCGGGAGATCAATTCCGGTGAGCGTACCGAGATTAAAATAGTCTTTTGCATATTTAATTATTTTTTCCGGTCCGATTTTCATTGCTGCCTGATAATAATATACATTACACGAGCGGACAAGCGCCTGATGCATATTTACATACCCATGCCATCCCTCGCATTTAAACTGTTGCGGACCAATAATAAGCTTTCCTTCGCATGTATACCTGTCGCGCGTGAAGTGCATGTCTCCGTCAGCGATTGCTGCTATTGAAACCAGTGTTTTAAATACAGAACTGGGCGGATATTCACCCTGAATTACCCGGTTAAAAAAAGGCAGATCGGGGTTATTTGCATACGCATTATAGGTTTCCGGGTCAACTTTACCGATAAAAATATTCGGATCGAATGAGGGATAACTGTATAACGCGAGGATTTCTCCGGTTGCCGGTTTACTTACAATTGCCCCACCGGGGTATCCCTGCATCATGTCGCATACTATCCGCTGAATCCGATCGTCGATGGTAATGATAATGTTATTTCCAGGCACCGGCAGCCCGCTCAGCGGGTTTATTTCGCCGCTCACTCTGTTTCGTGCGTCAACTATCTGGTACCGGTATCCGTCTTTTCCGCGCATATTAATATCATACTGTTTTTCAATACCCTTTACTCCAAGAATAGAATCACGGTGATATCCCTGCGGACTGAGTGCCCGAAGCTGCTCAGAAGTAATTTTCCGTACATATCCGGTTATGTGCGCATAGAGTTCGCCGGCGAGATAATGTCTCACCGGCACGAATTGATAAAACAGTCCGGGGAAAATATCGTTATGTTCAGCCAGATAGGTGATTTGTGTAATGTCAGCCGACTCAATTAAAGGATGTGAACGATACGGATTCCATCTTCCTTTTTTAATAATCTGATCAAGATGATTTGTGTCAATGCCGAAATCTTTGTTCACACGGGCAATAAAACAGGCGCGTTCTTCCGGTATTCTCGGCACGCTGTTCGGAACCAGGAATATAGAAAAAGACTCTTTGTTGACAGTAATTTGTTTGTTTCCGTCATCTGCAAATATTTCACCGCGGTGTGCGGGAATTCTGATGATTTGCCTGCGGTTGTTCAGCGCCATTTTTTCATATCTGTCGTACTCGATAATCTGAATTGTAAAAAGCTTATATAACAGCGCCGAAAAGAGAACGGCGCTTATTATACCAAACAGCTTTATCTGCAGCGCATAGATAAAATCGCGGGAAGGACGGTTCGAATCCTGGTCTGAAGTTTTCATTTTGCAGTAAGACTGCAGAATGTTTCCTCGGCAGGAATTTGAATAATAAGAAATCTGCCGGGACGAATGGAAAATTTGGACACAAGGCCATTCCATTTGTAAATATCAGCAATATCTACATTGTACATTCTGCTGATAGAATACAGTGTATCCCACCTGGATACTTCGTGCAAAAACAAATAACCGCTGCCCGTTTCACTGCGGAAATTTTTATCGGCTGCACTGAACTGTACATCTGCTTTCCGCGCATTTTCAAGACCCTTTATGGGAATAAAATAAAACTCCCCTGCTTCAATGCTGTGGCGCGAACGTATATTTTTATTCAATGCAACAATTGGATTGACCGGAACTCCGAATTTCCTGGCAATATGTGAAAGATTATCACCGCTGCGCGCCATATACCGCCGGAAAGTAACCCGTTTTTCCTCCGGTATTGTTGCAATATTGGAAAGAAAAGCGTCTTTTGCAGAAGAAGGAAGGTATATGGTATATGTTTTACCAGGAGGCGTAGCCCATTGTTTTAATGCAGGGTTAAGTATATCAAACTCACTAATGGTTAACCCGCATCCCTGCGCTAAGAGGTTTTTCTCGAATGCATCTGTTACTCCCACTGCAGCGACATTTTGAAACTTATCGGATTGTATTCTGTCAAATCCGTAATGGCCTGGGTTTTTTGCAATCATCGCAGCTGCAATGAATTTCGGCACATAATCCTTCGTTTCTTTTTTGAGGTACGGATAACGGCACAGATTCCAAAAATCAGCGGTGTCGTACATTTCAATAGCCTTACCGATTTTTCCACAGCCTGCGTTGTACGCAGCTATGGCAAGAAGCCAGTTGTCAAAACGTTTGTATAAATATTTTAGATGTCGTGCCGCCGCATGCGTTGAGCGGAATATATCGCTTCTGTCCTCATGCCAATAGTCGTTATTCAATCCGTACATTCTTCCGGTACCGTACATAAACTGCCATACGCCGGTTGCGCCTGCAGGGCTTACCGCCTTCGGACGAAAACCGCTTTCTATTATAGGCAGATAGGCAAGGTCATCGGGTATTCCATGTTCGCGGAATACATCCAGTATCATCGGTACATATACATCTGCGCGTGACAAAATTGCAGAAAGAACATTCCGGCCTGAAGTTTGATAGATCTGAACAAATTCACGGACTTTGGAATTGTCGAAATCTGAAATACTGAAACCTTTCAGCGTTATTTTATCGATTTCCTGCAAATCAAGAGTATCAGTACCGAATACGGCTATAAGGTTGACATCTCTTCCTTCATTTGCCATTGCAAGGAATTCAAGACTCCTGCACCCGGTCAACATTATGCCGAATATCGAAAAAAAAATGAGAGCAGATTTACTGAAGTAGTCTGAACGAATCACTCAGATATAATGTAAAAAACCGAACTTATCTTTTATTTCTCCGCTGATTAACGAAAAGAAATAGTTTTGTATTTTTTCGGTGATCGGCCCTCTTTTGCCGGTATTGACGGTTATTTTATCGACTGCGGTAACCGGTGTTATTTCGGCAGCCGTACCCGTCATAAATATTTCATCGGCAATGTAGAGTGCTTCACGGGGTATAAGATGCTGCTTTACATTAATACCAAGCTCCTGGGCAATGTTAAAAATTGTATGGCGGGTGATACCGGGCAGGTTCGATGCACTGGACGGAGGAGTATATACACTGCCGTTTCTGACCATAAAAATATTTTCCCCGGAGCCTTCCGCAACATATCCGTTTACATCAAGGGCGATGCCTTCGTCGTACCCGTTCTGCAAAGCTTCGATTTTAATAAGCTGCGAATTAAGGTAATTACCGCAGGCTTTTGCAAGTGACGGAAATGTATTTTGCGCAGCTCTGTTCCATGAGGAGATGCAGACAGAAACACCTTTTTCTATTGCGTCTGCTCCCAGATATTTTCCCCAATCCCACGCGGCGATAATCATCTGAACCGGGCATTTGAAAGGATTAACCCCCAGTTCGCCGAAACCACGGAATATAAGGGGCCGTATATAGGCCTGAGTGAGTTTGTTTACCCGAACGGTTTCTATTATTGCTTCGTTAATTTCTTCTGCAGTATATTTAACATCTATACGGTAGATTTTACATGTTTCGAGAAGCCGTTTTGTGTGTGATTCCAGTCTGAATATTGCACTTTTGCTGCCGAGCCGGTACAGTCTGAGTCCTTCGAAAGCGCCGGTGCCATAGTGAATTACATGCGAGAGTACATGAATTTTTGCGTCATCCCAATTAACAAATTTGCCGTCAAACCAAATTTTGTCTGCTTTAAATGCCATATGTGTTGCTGCGAGGTTACAACCCCGCCTCCCGTAAATCGATAATGAATTATACTATGAAACGGTAAACCCGCACAGTGCAATGTGCATTTGTGCAGAAAAAAATTCAAAACATCCTTCCCGGAGATCATCAAGAGTGTATTTCCCGATACGTATGCGGAGCAGGTCGGTTACCGCATTTCCGCAGGCATGTATTATATTTCGTATTTCTCTGGTTTTGCCTTCGGTAAGAATTATCCGGCAAGAGTGATCAGTGACGGGGAAGAATTGAAACGGCGCATATGTAATGCCGGCGATTATTGTTCCCAGACTGAATTTTTCTAATCGACGGTAATCAAGCGGCTTCTTTGTAGTTACCACATACTCTTTTGTATGCTGGTTTGACGGATGAATGAGATCATTCGCAAATACGCCGTCTGTGGTAAAAATCATCAGTCCGCGGGAATTATAATCGAGCCGACCAGCGTAAATCAGCCGGGAATTAAATGATTGCAACTCAGGTGTTTTAAAATAGTCAAACACTATCCGGCGGCCGCCTTTTTCATCTTTTCTGCTGGATAGCACTTCAACAGGCTTATTGAATTTAAAGTAACAATGTTTCTGCTGCTCCGGTGAATACTGGTGACGACGGTCTCCCGCGCACTCAATAATATCGTTGTCACATAAAATCCGTGTCGGCTCAGTAATTAATTCTCCGTTTATATATACTTTTTTATTCTGGACAAGTAAATCACATTTTCTGATGGATCCATACCCGCATTGCCGGAGGAATTTTTGCAGACGCATCCTGTGCCCCGCTCTTATAACGCCAGTTTTTTCTGGAGGTACAGAGCGAATATTAAAAAAATTATGTTCCCAAACCACCCGGCAATAAAAGGAGGCAGTACTTCGGCGCTTCCGAGAGACGTGCCGATATACATTACAATGTAATAGAGAAAGGCGGTAATAAGTACAAAAGTAAAGGAGAGTACGAGAGCAGATTTTCTGGAAAAGGTAGAAAGCGGTATGGCGAGAAGTATCAGGATAACCGGCATAAAAGGCATGGATGTTTTAAGATAATATTCGGTGAAATAACTGGCCGATTTCCCGCCGATCACCACGCGCTTTTTTGCTATCTGCAGGGTTTCATGCGCGCTTAAATGCTCAACCCTGTCGCGGTCACGTTCAAAAAAAAAGGGTCTTTCATCCAGATCTGCAGAAAAATCCTTGTGAAGAGTTACAGTCGGTTTTGTTCCGGCCCCGGTCCATGTTCTTACAAAAACATTTGTACCGGACCAGCAATCATTGAGCACATCGAAAGTGAGTGTATGCGCGCTTATAACTTTTGAGAAATTATATTCATTATCCATAAAGAGAATCTGTGCATTCTGCATTTGATTTAACGCAGGAGCATACTTTTTAATAATATAAATTTTATTGTTTTTTCCGAAAAAAGTGATATCCTCGCGTTCGATAAGAGTAGGATCGTTAAGCCGGCGTATTTGCCGGTCAAGAAGCCGGTGCTTGGTGTGATTATCATAGAGTATTTCCTTATCCCAGATAAACATTATAAGGCATAATACAAAAACCAAAATGACCACCGGCAGCACCGCATAGGAAATACTCATGCCTGAATTGTAAATGGCAGTGAGTTCATTCTGCTGATTAAACCTTGCGAGAGTATACACTCCGGCGAAAAGACACCCGACGGGAAAAAGATAAATCATGGTAAATGGAATTTCATAGACAAAAAACATCACATACCAATTGAAGGGTGTGGTATCGGACAGGCGGATGAAAGCAGAAAGCTGTTCCATAAGTTTGGATATGATAAACAGACCGACAAACAGAATGAGAGAGCCGATGAGAGTCTTTACAAAATCGCGAAAAAGATATTTCTGAACGATTAATACTCTCACTGTTTTTTCCTGGATTTCCATATACACGAGACAGCTTCTTCAAAACGCCTGACAAATACGGCCTGAATACCTTTAATGAGATATCCGGGCAGTTCATCAAAATCTCTTTTATTTTCATCGGGGAATATAACCCGTTTTTTACCCGCTCTTTTTGCCGCGATTAATTTTTCCCGTATGCCTCCGACCGGCAGAATGTATCCGGATACAGTGAGCTCACCGGTCATGGCTATATCGATTGGAACTGTCTTTTTTAATGCGAGAGAGAACAGTGAAACTCCCATGGCGAGTCCTGCAGAGGGGCCGTCTTTCGGTGTAGCTCCGGCGGGAAAGTGCAAGTGAATAACACTGTCGCTGAAAAAATCAGATGCAATTCCATTATCTGAGACAATAGACGCGATATAGCTGTGCGCGATTGAAGCGGATTCTTTCATTACGTCGCCGAGATGCCCTGTAACGGTAATGCCGCCTTTGTCTTTCGCGGTTCTGATGACAATTGATTCCACATACAGCGTGGTACCGCCCATCGCGGTCCATGCCAGGCCGGTTACAATCCCCGGCACAACTGAGTCGTAAGGAGAATCCTCTTTGAATTTTTCATTCCCTAGATGTTTTTTCACAGTTTCCGGAATAATTGTCTGTTTGTCGAAACCTTTGTCCGCTCCGGCCTTTTCTTTAGCCGTTTTCCGCAGGATTTTTTTTATTTCATTTTCAAGAGTCCTCACGCCTGACTCGCGTGCGTAATGTTTAATAATAAAGTCTATAGTATTTGATGGTATCTCAATATCTTTTTTTTCGAGGCCGCTCTCGGTTATTTGTTTCGGAATAACAAACCTTTTTGCAATTTCACGTTTTTCTTCAAGCACGTATCCGGAAAGACGGATAATTTCCATGCGGTCAAGAAGAGGAGGGGGAATTGATTCAAGCTGATTGGCAGTACAGATAAAAAGAATCTGGGATAAATCAAACCTGATATCGAGATAATGATCAAGAAAATTACTGTTTTGTTCAGGGTCGAGTACTTCGAGAAGTGCGGATGCGGGATCTCCCTGATAGCTCGCATGCATCTTATCTATTTCGTCCATCATGATTACAGGATTGGAAGAACCGCATGTTTTCAGCGCCTGAATGATTTTACCCGGCATAGCACCGATGTATGTCCGGCGGTGTCCCTTGATTTCCGCTTCATCGCGCATTCCGCCGAGGGAAAAACTGAAGAATTTCCTTTTTAACGCATGTGCGATTGATTTACCAAGTGATGTTTTTCCGACTCCGGGCGGCCCGACCAGGCAGATTATGGAACCACCGATTTTTTTTTTAAGTTTTTGCACCGCAACGAATTCGACAATCCGGTCTTTTACTTCATTTATACCGTAATGATCGTTATTGAGTACTTTATACACGTTTTGCAGATCAAGATTATCCATGGTGGTAATTCCCCAGGGAAGAGAAATAATCCACTGAACGTAATTTCTTACTACACCGTATTCAGAAGAACGCACATCGTAAATTTTCAATTTACCGATTTCTTCGTCTGTGATTTTTTTTGCTTCGTCACTGAGTTTCAGTTCAGCAGTTTTTGCGGCAATTTTTTCTATATCCGCGGATTTCTCATCTTTTTGAATGCCTAGCTCTTCTTTAATATTTTTCAGCTGTTCATTAAGAAAAAAATCTCTCTGCTGTTTTGAAACTTTTTCCTCGATTTGTTTATTTATTTTTTCCTTAACTTTTGATACTTCGACCTCTTTGTGCATGAAATGCAGCACTTTTGAAATCCGTTCCTGAAGCGGGAGTGTCTCAAGCACCTCCTGCATTTCTTCGGCAGTCACTGTAGTAAGCATGCTTGCGACCATATCAGTCAGTTTTTCAGGGTTGTTGGAGCCATATCGTGAAATAAAAAGCTTCATTTCTTCTGAAAAAATGGAGTTATGCTTAATTAATTCTTTTATTTTTGACACCAGAGCTGCGACATACATGGAAATGTCTGATTCCTCCGGCTCACGGGCATCAATATACCTGACTTGACCGATGATTACCGGTTTGTTTGAAATCAGGCCTTCTAAAGAAAAACGGTTCTGAAAATTTATCAGCAGTTGAAAATCATTTGCCGGCGAGCTTACTGCTTTAAGAAGTTTTCCCACACAGCCTATCCTCCGCAAATCTGATGCCTGAATAGCGCCTGAAAAAGGGTTTTTATCCGGATGAGTTTCTGCAAATTCCTTAGTGAGAAGAAGAACTCCGGCATAACCGTTTTTTTTATTGATAATGAATTCGATTGTGTCGGGCTGAAGTGTATTCGGGAAAATCAGAGGAATAATCATCCCCGGAAATACCGGTCTGTCCAGAACCGGTAAAAGCGGGAGTTCCTCCGGCGGCACATCACTCGTAAGTACGATTTGAGAATTTTTTGTATCCTTTTCAGTATTGCCGTTGTCAGTCATGCCTGTGCAGTTTTCTCCTCATTTTCTTAAGTCATTATAATATAGAGCGGAAAGGTTTTCAAGGCGGGGGATTTCCCCTTAAGAATTCCGACTAATTTTTAATAGGCTGTGTAAATGGTTTAAAATCTGTTTATCCAGGCAGACGTTTACGAGTTGTCTTTTTCTACAGGCAGCGTGGCAGGGGTTTCGCAATGGCAATTCAGGCGGACGTTTGTCGCCGCCCTCGTGGCGGCTGTCTGCACTCTGAACGGAGAAAAAAAATGCGGCATCCTGCCGTTTTTTTCTCCGTTAAGCCGCTCTGAATTGCCGATTGCGAAACCCCTACCACTTGGCTATAGAAAATAACATAACTACAAAACAAGCGATCTGAATTAACGTGTTTATATCCTTTTCACCTGCCTATTAAAAAATTGTGTAAATTTAAGTCTACACTTATATTGGTTTACCAAACGTGTGTTATCGTCCTATGCAAAATTAACCGCATTTGACCGCTGTCTTCTGATGCTTACCGAAACAGTCAGCGAAGCCTCTCCGGCTAAGACGGTTTCGAGCTTCCTTTTGTTTACTTTAACAAAATCACTAAATATCCGTAAGGGCTATTTCAGAGCGTCAAGCGTTGCATAACAGTGTTATTTTCTACATGAAGAGTTACAAACGTGGCAAGCCATTCGCCGTCAACATAAATGATCTGACCAGTAATAAAGCGGGCGGCTTCTGACATTAGACACACTGCGGTGTCCGCCGATGCCTCCGGTTACCATGGCTTTTTACCGCATCAAGCACTTCAATACCTGCAAGTCTCCCTACTGTTATAACACACTTTCATAATTATGACAAGAAAAATTTAAAATTTTAAAAAGCACACAGGGCAAACTTTTCAATTTCTGGGGTATTTCAGCGCGACAGATGTATTTGATACTTTCCTGCAGCTTATGGAAAATCAGGACAGCGGGATTACTTCAAAGCAGTATACCTGAAACAGTTTAATCTCCCGGGTGATTGGAATTTTATGTTCTTCGATACGGCTGTGCGCACGAAAGGGCATATTCCTGGTCCATTATGGTGTTAATCTCCCTGACACCGAGGAACAGACCTTTACCTCCGCATTCATTAATAAGTGTTTTCATTTTCGAAACATGAACACCGAAAATCTGAAGTGATTTTCCTGATCCAAGAATCTTCCGGTACATTGGGAACCACACCGGGTCATCTGTATCTGCGGCACCTGCTCCCGGAGTCCATTGGATGCAGTCCAGTTCAGGAATTGAAAGAAGATGATCAAGATGACAGACTGCGCCCGGACCGTCAAGATGGTATATTACATTGTCTGCCCAGGCCATCTGTTCACGCAGTGCCGGCAGAACAAATTCCGCAAACATATCCGGAGAAAACATTATTGAAGCATCACGGAGAGAGGCGAGTGTATCAATGTTTTCAATAAGGTCAGGGCATCCAACCGCATATCTGCTATCTGCTTCTGAAATCATAGCCTGTATTATATTCATCTGAATTTTAGACCATTTATTTTCTGATAATAAATCAATGTGCGTGCATGCATCCGTTTTGTCTATACAGGGTTTATACCAGACAGTTATTTCCATAACTTCCGGCTCAGAGCCAAGAAACAGCGACAGAGAACCGGGTCCGATGCTTGGACTTGATTCAGGAAGATTGTCTGCAGGAAACTCAAGAAGCGCTTTATTTCATCAATTGGTCGTGTATCTTTCGCGGCAGTATTCTCTGGTCAGCGAAAAATCTATTAATCGAATTCATCTTTTTGCAAAAGCTGTCAGTTATATAGAAACTGAATATCTCTCACCACTGAATCTATCCGTATGCGGAGTATCAGCAAGGCAGTTTACACGGATGTTCAAAACCCAGTTTGGCACTACTCCTATAAATTATGTTTTAAATCTAAGACTCATGCATGGCGCACGGCTTCTTCTTGAAACAGATACGCCGGTTATCGATATAGCTTTTGCCAGCGGTTTTTGCGACAGTAATTATTTTACCCGGCAGTTTAAAAAAAATTTAAACATTTCACCGCGGGATTACCGCAGGCAGCGGAAAATCCGGTATATGGCTTCTACATGCGCGTGCAGGCCTTCGTCAAGGCTTTCTGCGCTACCAATGAACTGAAACGATACAGCTTTTTCAGATAGACAGTACGGGGCAGAAGAGGAACTGCATAGCGAATCGGTTACTCGCCAGAAGCCGGATGGAATTTCTACGCTGAAAGACCGGTGCGCACGGCCCGCAAAACAATGCGCAACAATCAGCAGTTCTTTTCCGTCATTGGATACCCGTGTTTTGGTCTGATAACCCGATGGAGCGTAGCAGAAAAGTAAAGAAAAACTATAATCTTTTCATCAGCTAACTTTTTCTTTTAATCTTTTTTTATCAAGTTCATCCTTTGAAATAACTTTATGACCGCTTTTACCTTGATTTTCTTTTAAATATTTTGATATTTTTTTAAGATCATAATTAAATTCTTTTACAAGCTCCTCCCGGTTTGATCGAACTTTTTCAACAACAGGATCAATCCACATTATCATCCCCCTTTGACATAGTCAGGCAATAAATGAAAATATCTGGAATAAAAAAATTAAAACGCTGCAAGCCACCCGCCGTCAACATAAATAATCTGACCGGTAATAAAGCGGGCTGCTTCTGACATTAGAAACACCGCGGTGCCCCCAATATCATCCGGCTCGCCCCATCGACCGAGAGGCGTACGTTTTTTTACCCAGGCTGAAAACTCTGGATTATCCACCAGAGGCTTGTTCATTTCAGTAGCGTAGTAGCCGGGGCCAATGCCGTTTACTCTGATGTTATACGGCGCCCAGTCTACCGCGAGTGCTTTAATCATCTGCCTGACCGCTCCTTTGGAAGAGGTGTAAGGAGATGTGCCGGGCCGGGAAGCTTCACACATCAGGGAACCAATCATTATGATGGAACCGGATTTTTTACCGGAAAGGCGCTCCGCAGCAAATGCCTGGGAAAGTACGTACGGTGCGGTGCAATTAATTCTCATCACTTTTTCAAAGTCAGATGTGCTGATTTCATCTGCCCTGCCGCGTATCTGGATACCCGCGTTATTAATGAGAAGATCTATACCCCCCATTGCTTCAGAGATTTCCCGGTAAGCTGCTTTCAGACCATCAGTACGTTCCAGATCGCATATAAAACTGTGGCAGCCGGGATGTTTTGTCCGCAGGTGATTTTGAGCTTTATCATTCTTTACTGCATTCCGGCCGATTATGGCTACAGCTGCTCCGGCTTCTGCAAGCTTTTCTGCGCAGGCAAGTCCCAGCCCGCCGTTGCCTCCGGTTACCAGTGCTTTTTTTCCGGCTAGTGAAAATTCTTCAAGCATAAAGAATTTATTTCCCAAGCAGCACCACGGTAGCGCTGAAGTCCGACCTGAAGTGAAACGATACAGATGATTTATTTAGCTGGTACGGTGCTGCAGAGGAACTGTGTAGCGAACCTGTGACCCGCCAGGAGCCGGATGGAATTTCTACGCTGAAAGACCGGTGCGCCCGGCCGGCAAAACAATGCACAACAATCAGCAGTTCTTTTCCGTCATTGGATACCCGTGTTATGGCCTGATAACCCGAAGGAGCGCGGTAACTGGAAATTACGGGGCCGAACCGTCGGGAGTATCCGTCTTTAATAACCCGCGCGCAGCGTTTGTAAAGATTAATAGCGGACTGAATAATGGCGGTCTGTGCCGGTTTGAGTTCATAAATATCGCCGCTTAACGCCATCCTCCCCAGAAAAGAAGCGGCTAATGAGTATACGAGCCGCTGTGCGTCATCATGACTGCGAAGTACAGTCCAAATCTGCGATTGAGCCGGAAGAATGAGCCGGTGAAGGTTTGCAGCAATAACAGGTATTTCAAGACACTCATGCGCATCGGAAAATGAGCCCATCGCACAAAGACCCTGCATTGACGCTTCAAGACGATGCCCGCCGGAAGAACAGTTCTCGATGACAAGACCGGGTATTTTTTCTCGCAGCCTGCGGAAAATCCGGTAAATACCTTCTATATGTTCACGCAGGCCTTCGCCAAGGCTTTCTGCGCCGTCACACCCCAGGCCGATTGACGCATTGTAATCAACCTTCAGGTATTCGAAACCGGCTTCGTATAGAAAGCGGACTATTTTTTTTTCAAGATAGGCATGCGCTGTTTTTTTCCGTAGGTCAAGAAAACTGCGTACACCCACGGTCAGTTTCCGGCCGTCACGGCAAAGCAGGAGACCGGAATCTTTTGAATACAGCCGCGAATCTTTTCCGCAGGTTTCCATCTCAAACCATATTCCGGGAATAAGCCCTCGCTTACGGATTTCGCTGCAGAGGTGCTTCATTCCGCGCGGAAAACTTTTCGTATATACATCCCAGTCGCCATGCGCATTGGACCATTTGCCCGGCTCACCGTACCACCCCGCATCCATAACAAGATACGTAACGCCGCTTCCTGAAAGTTTATCCGCCAGCCGGAGCATGGATTCCTCAGTTGGTTTACCCCAGGATGTGCACCATTCATTGAAAATAACCGGCAGGTCTTTTTCAACTTCCGGCTGCAGTGAAAACTTCAGCTGCTGTGCGGCGGTAAGGCGTTGACACACCTCATCAAGACCGCCGGCGCAGACACTCATTACTGCGGCGGGACTGGTAAAGGAATGATCCGGCGGAATTGTTTTTGCCCAATGACCGAACTCAAAATCGGCAAGGCCGCCGGAAACGGAAAGCTGATCATCAACCCGGTAACACTCCATCTGCCATGAACCAGCCCATTCAAGCGCTGCGCCCCAGAATACCCCGGCTTTCCGGTCTTCTATTGCCATGGTCGGGAAAAAAGTATTTACCGGCATTGAACCGCATTGTCCGAAACGCTCATTGCGTACTCCGCAGCCTACCCAAGACCGTTCAAGATTTAACGATTCAATTGACTGACAGTCATGACGGCCCTCTGCGCTCCAATATGAACGGAACCGGTGAAGAAAGAGCCGTTCAATAGATTCGCTTTTGTCAAAAGGAGAAAGT
>Ga0180007_10000817_pt1 | contig 47461 bp, 37 predicted proteins | sample MM_PC_MetaG_FD_121122 | JGI IMG/M metagenome (GOLD analysis project Ga0180007, IMG submission 121122) | Groundwater microbial communities from the Aspo Hard Rock Laboratory (HRL) deep subsurface site, Sweden - MM_PC_MetaG | ecosystem: Environmental > Aquatic > Deep subsurface > Groundwater... | reverse complement strand
TAGTCACACAATATATACGCAAGTTAGGAACGACTTCATTTATTGCGTTATTCCTATCTGAGTAAACGATGTCCTGAGACTTTCGGGTAAACGATGTATAGATATTTATCAGCTATCCGCTAACCGCTGTTCTCTCAAGAATGGAACTTGTAACTAATATCAGGAAATATATTATTTTTAGACTCGAGTTCACTCAGCCATTGCTCTTTAATATTATTTGCTTTTATCTGATTGTATAACTTGGTAAAATTAAGCACGTGTTTTTTAGTTCGATCAATCGCATAAGAAACATGAGTACCTGTTTTCATAATAAAAGCCCAATCAGAACTTTGCGCCAGTAAGACTTCACGTAAAGCCTGATTCAGTGCTCTCAGTGTCAGACCCCCGGCTTCCGGATATAGCTTGACTAATTCACTCATTCGCTCAGAAGCTTTATGCAAATGCCTATAAACCCACGCATTGGAGCCTTCCAACCAAAACTCGGCATAGCCCTTATATCCCCAACTGGAAAGCGATGGAGTAATTACCTGATTCTTAGGATACTCATCTAAATAATCAGATGGAGAAATAAGTTTAATGTTTTTCTGGTCATAAGCAATTTTCCTAATTAAAAAATTAAGCCAATCCGGACCTTCATACCACCAATGTCCAAATAATTCAGCATCATATGGCGCGACAATAATCGGCTTTCTTTTTATAATCCCTTTAACATATTCAGCCTGTTTTTCCCGGTTAAACATAAAATTAGCAGCATGCGACGCGGCTGTCTGCATCGCCACTTCTTCATTATAAGGCTGCTTATCATCTGTTTCTCCGGTAATTCGGTAGTATTTTATTCCGGTATTAGTTCTGATCCCATCAGGATGAATATACGGTTTGATATAATCAAAGTCCAAATCAAAAGCAATATCACGATAAAATTCGCGGTAATTATAATCTCCAGGATATCCCTGTTTAGCACTCCAAACTTGTTTTGAAGACTCAAGGTCTCGACCAAAACAAGCTACGCCAGATTTACAATAAACCGGAGCAAAAACTCCATGTTTTGGTCTTGGCGTACCATGCAAGACTCCATGAGTATCAGTAAAAAAATATCTTATACCATTTTCTTTCAGGATTTCATCATCTCCAGGATTATATCCACACTCTGGCAACCACATACCTTTAGGCTGGCGATGAAAGACACTTTTATATTGTTCAACCGCTGCTCTCACCTGCGCACGAATTGAATCCTTACATGTTGCCATTAAAGGGAAAAAGCCATGGGTCGCCCCGCAAGTCATGATATCTAATCTACCAGCATCCTGAACCCGCTTAAATGCTTCTAAAAGATTACCTCTATGTTTTTCCGCGAAATAATATCTAGCCAAATTAAATTTACTTAAATACATTAAAGCCAGTTTATTGAATTCCGGCTGCCATCTGGTTCTTTCAACTTCACGGTTGGCCAATTCAATTAATTTCTCTATATGCATGATATAACGGTGCTGCAATAAAGGATCAAGCAACATTGAGATTAACGGCGGAGAAACTCCCATGGTTATGCGGAAATTTACGCCATCTTCAATCAGCTTATCAAATATATTAAGCAAAGGAATATAAGTCTCAGTTATAGCTTCATAAAGCCACTCTTCCTCTAGAAAATTCTCATGCTCTGGATGGCGAACAAAAGGTAAATGCCCATGTAAAACAATGCAAAGATATCCTTTTTCCATATTTTCCCCTATTATACGAAGTGCTAATTGTCAGAAAACCTTTAAAATTTAAGGTTTATAATTAAATTAAACAATGTTCTTATACTAACATATGGTTCTGAATAATTCAAGCGATTTTGAGTGTTAAAAATAAAACGCCGGAATGTTTAGACTCATTCCGGCGGATTTAAAAAACATAACAAAGCAATACAATAATTACACCGTATTTTTTGTAACAATCGGAGTAATTACCCGTTCTTCAACCTTGTCCGGAGAAACTGCCCGAACCGGAATAACCTGCTCTCCATCGGGCAAAGCAAAACGAAGACTAAAGGTTCCGTCTTCATTTAATACAATTGGCTTGCCCTGAACTGTAAGTTCAGAACCTGGTTGAGTTGCTCCGTAAACTATTAGTTCAGTATTGACTACCATCCAAAAATTACGTCTAGGGTTTACAGTCGTAACCCCCGGTGAGCTTAAGATACCAGAAGATAAATTTTTCAATCTGGTCTTTATTTGTTTTCTCAATTCTCCCGAACTTAAGCCGATTCCCAATCCCGCGGATAATCCATAAAGCTTATTAAAATCTTCTTCAACAATCATCCATTCTTCATCAGTAACTATACTTGGGGCATCGATCGGAGTTGTCACAAAATTAGAACGCGCTAATACAACAAAACTACCATCTTCTAAAATCAAGCCAATATCAATGCAATAACTTCTGCCGGGATTTCCAACATTCACATACCAGTTTTTAGCACTAACATTAATATCTATATCAAAAAAACTATTCGCATTATGCCCATTAAAAGAAACCGCCGTAATATCATAAACCCTAAGAACCCTTCGAGCACTGTGTACAAAATCGCCATATTTTTCCACAACTGTATTTATTTTTCGCTGTGAAACTTCCCAGTAAGCAAACAACCAATAAGGATCTCTAACCTGAATAACAATCCGATTATCTCCGTAACCCTCAGGCAGTTCAAAAAACTCATCCTCATTAATTCTATTTACCGTCCCTTTGCTCACAAAAAACTTACTATCTGTAATAGCTTGCTCAACCTGAATAGCTAATTCACCAACATCTAACTCAGATTTATTTTTCTTCTTTATGAGCGTTTTTAACTCACTTATTGGTCCCAGATTTTTTGCTTTTTTATTCACCGCATTTGATTTACTAGACTTTTTTACAATTGTTTCAGCCTGGGTTGGCTGCTTATCTTCTCCCGAAGATTTCTTTAATGTTCCCATCCTTACCACCTCTGTTTTTTTCATAATCGGTTTGGAAGTTGCCTGTTTTGCTTTTAGCTTTTTTTTTGCAATAATTTCAATATTTTTTTTAATTGAATTTTTTGCAGTATTTTTATCAGTTAACACTGTAGTTTCAGATGAACTGTTATTATCCTTAAGCTCAAGTTTCTCATCAAGTTTCTCATCAAGTTTCTCATCAAGCTTAGTAATCACTTTTTTCGGAACGCTTTCCTTAACTACATTTAATTTTTTAGCAATTTTAGCAACAGTTTTTTTAGGAACATCCCCCTTAACCACAACTGTTTTTTTAACAACTTTAGCATTTTTTTTCCTGACAAGCGCCTTTTTCACTAAAGCTATTTTTTTAGTATCTTCAGAAATATTTTTTTTAACTTCAACCATTTTTTCAGCAACCTTAACATCCGCTTTTTCAGAAATTACTTTCTTCTTTACCGCTTTTTTCACCACAGAATCAGCAATAGCTTTTTTAACAGCTTTAACTGTTGCAAATTTTTCCTTTTTTACAATTACGGGTTTAATCGCTTTTTTAACCACAGCTATTTTGGTCTTATTAACCTTAGGTTCTACTTTTTTATCCGCTAAAGCATTTTTGTTTTTTTTCTTAGCAGTAGCCAAATCTTTTTTAATATCTGATAAAAACAAGGTCGAAATATCTTCCAATCCTTTGCCCAATTTTTTACGCAGAGGCTTGTCTGACTTTATTCCCTTACTTTTTAAAGCTTTTTTTTCCACTGTTTTAGTTTTCTTTTCAACAGTATTTTTTGCTTTAATATTTTTTTTCAAACTTGTTTTTTTTGTCATTTTTTTTCGCATTTGGTTAATTAGAAATTTATTATCTATTTAAAGAAATTACTACATATACACTTAAATGTCAAGCAGATAATTAGCTGCAATCAAAAGTAAACCAATAAACTAAAAATCAACACCCCTTATTATTCTCCTTTAATCGCCACAACACTGATCATCCGTTTAAGATAATCCCCTGCCCGATAAGAGAAAAATTTATCATTACTGCATCTTGTACAGATAGATACATCAGTTATTGAAGCCGATAAAATACCTGATTTTAAACATTTTTTCTTTGCCAAGCTTTTAATATCCAAGAACCTTGTCTGCTCACGCGAATTAATATCTTCAGAAAAAATTTCTAAAAATTCAGGACCCACCTCATAACAGCAACTGCCAATAGCTGGAGCAAACACCGCCTTAATATCCTTACTTTTTATTTCAAACTGATCGACCATTGCCTGAATTGTTTTTTCAATAATCCCTAATTTTATTCCTTTCCATCCAGCATGAACAATCCCTATTGCCTTACCGTTTGATTCAGCAAAAATAATCGGCAAACAATCCGCGGTCAACAGACACAAAACTAATCCTTTAACATTAGTTATCAATGCGTCTGTTTGCGCGATTCCTTGTTCAAAAGAAAACACCCCGCGGCCTTTATCTTTTCGATCAACAATCGCGACATTAGCTTTATGTACCTGTATTGGAAAAACAGCATTGTCTAAATCAAGAGCCAATTGCCTAAAAAAATCTTTTCTATTTTTTAAAACTTCGTTCCCGGACTCAGCGCGATAATCATAGTTTAATTTACTCGCTGAAAAAGCTGCTATAATGTTTTCGGGAAATATATTATTTGATTTACAAATTTGGATTAAGCCTTTAGGATTGTACATTTTTCCTTTGAAGTAGAATTATTGGTTTAAAGTTAATTATTCGGCAGGCAATTTAATGGAATCGAGCAATCGGATTTTTATATTTATTCAGATGTTTGGTTTTGTTCTAAAGCAACATCAAAATCCATGAATTCCGCGATTTCTTCTGGAGTGAGCGTAATAACATCATACAAAGGGGACTTTTCTTTTTTGATATTTTCGCTATTCTTTAATCCTAACGCAGGTTTTTCAATCAGCGGTTCTTTTTGGGAAAAAACAGGAGATTCCACTACTTCTTTAGGCTGTTCGGTTAAAATTTTATTTCTTAAAGATTGCGCATCCGCTATTTTATTCTGAGAAAAAATTTCATCAAATATAATCGCATCATCAGATTTAGAAACAATATATTTAAAATTAAAAAGTTTTATATCTTTATCTGATATCTGCTTAACCGCTGATTGCAGTTTATTTGAAAAAACCGGGCCAACCAAAACAATCTGAGGAGATTTTTCAAAATCGACATTCTCGCTAAAAAACAATCTTTTAATTAAACCTTGATTTTTTTTAAGCCATTGGATTTGCGCTAATATATCAATCAACATCTGATCATTAGCCTTTACATCAAAATTCACCAGCACCATCCGGCCATTTGTATCAACCCCTAAGAAATCAATAATCCCCGCTTCATCTGCCGACATCTGTAAATCAATAAAACTCAAACCCGGAAGCAATGTCTGCGGGTTTTTTAAAATAATCTCTCTGAGTTTATCATTACTAATTTGCGCATTGTGAAATATTGTTGTCATATTTTCCTCATTCTATTCCAAACTCAGTAAACACATTCTTGAATAATTCTCCATTTGACTTAGCATTTTCTTCAAGATTCAAGCGCAATATAATAATCTGAGCAATATTTGAAATACAGGCAGTAAGATCAGCGTCATAAAAAGAAGCGATATTAGAATTATTATTCACTTCTTGTTTTAGCTTAAACAAAAAACCATACTTATACAATTCCTTAACCATGTATTTCTTCACAGCCAAAAACATTTTATTAAATACTACATCTATTTCATACATATGTTCGATATCAGTTATAATCGTTCCGATCTTAGCCACTGGATTATGCGAAAAAATAGTTTTTACAACTTTATATGAATTAAGCATGGAGTTTTTATCCGGAGAAACAAAAACTAGGAATTCTTCTATTGACTTGCGCAGCAATGGATTCATATAAAAAAGGCTATCTTGGGAAACACTAATCAGAACAAGATCGACATCTTGTTCCATTTTTTTCATTTCTAACATAATTTTTGTTCGCAGAGATTTATCCGCCAACATATTTTCAATCAAAGCAGAATTTATCCCGGCCAATTTTATCCCAAAAGGCCCTTTACTAACAAATTCATGTTCTTCATTTTCTAGAATAATATCTTTGGCTTTACCGATTAAAAAATTAACACAAGGTGATTTCTCATCCATATCAACCACAGCAATACGCATGCCCAGCCTAGCCAAAGCCAATCCTAAATTAATTACTAAAAAAGCATCGCGCGAATCATGGCTATTTCCGATTAAACAGATATTTTTTGTCGCCTTTTCGATCGTTTCACTTAACATCTTATTTTTTTCTACCCTGACTTCTTGTTCAGCTGGTTCTTCTTCCTCAGGAGAAAGAAATAAATAGGAAATATCCTCTAATCCCTTGCCCAACTTTTTTAATTTATTCATAAAACTTGATCCTGTTTTTATTTAACCTTTAAAATCGAATTTCTATTTCCAGTTTCATCTACTTCTAAATATGGGTTATTCGGATCAGTTACCCATTCTCCATCAACAACAAATTTGTATTTATAAGCACCTGGTTTCAGATGAATAACTTTAGCCCAAACACCATTGTCAATACGCTCCAGTTTACTATCAACCGAGCTAACCCAGTTATTAAAATCTCCCGCAATTTCCACATTTTGCGCGTTATCAGAATGGAACGTGACCACAGTCCCTTTTTTCACATGCTGAACTTCCTGGATAAAGGATGTTATTTTCTCAGCAGCAGTATCTTTAGACGTCTGAGCCTTTTCCTTACGCTTCGGAGCCTCAACCTCTTTAGCTAAAGCAATATAATCCTGAGCTCCGCGGCAACGCTTATCATAAGCCGCTACCGGCACGCCATAACTTGAAGCCTCTTTTATTCTAACATTATTGTGAATTACCGTTTCAAATACATTCCCGGAAAAATATTTATATATTTCATCTTTTACTTCATGAGAAAATTTTGTTCTGCGATCAAACATTGTTATTAATGCTTTTACTTTTATCTGGCAATTCAAACGCTTATCAATAAGATTAACGGTTTCTAACAAACGGCTTATTCCATGCAAAGAGAAAAATCCAGTATCAACTGGAGCAATCAATTCAGTAGCAGCCCGCAAGCCGTTAAAAGTTAGAATCCCTAAGCTTGGAGAGCAATCAATAATCACATAATCATATGTTTTTTTACTTACCATTAATGTTATTGCTTGAAATAATTTCGCTTCTCTTTCTGGTTTACCCGAAAGTTCCTGATCAATTGCCGACAATAATATATTTGCCGGAGCAAGATCAAGGTTTTCTGATACAGGGACAATAACTTCATCCAGCCGTAATTTTGCTTCAGCATCGGTAGTTAATACATTATAAATAGTTTTTGCCAAATTTTGCGGCTGGACATTTAACCCTAAGCTCGCGTGCCCCTGAGGATCTAAGTCAATTAGTAAAACATTTTTTTTCAGTCCGGATAAACAAGCAGATAAATTAATCGCTGTCGTTGTTTTACCGCAACCACCTTTTTGATTCGCAATTGCAATTACCCTCATCTTTTCCTCCCTCCAAAACCTGTTCCTTCACCTAAATTAAAAAATTCTCTAATCCTTATCATTAAATTCAGAACCTGCAATTACAATTCAGCATTCTATAATTAAATTTTTAAAATCAAGCCTGATTACTTATATCTTTTCAATTTCTGGTTAAATATTATATCAAAATAATTTCACAAATCAATTTTTAGACTTTCTTCGTCAACTAGTATAGCCGATTTTTAAAATTATTACAAGCAATTATTAAAAAAGGCTATTGACGTAAAACGCCAATAGCCCTGAATACATTTTAAATCAACACAAATTAGATTATAGATGAACCGGATTTTCTGAACTAAATAATCCATCTTGGTCTAAGATCATTGTAACACCTTGATAAGCCGTAGGTGCATTAGCACCTCTTGTAGCTACTGCCTCAAAAACATCTGCGGTTGAATTTTGTACAGTGTATATCCAATTCCCATCATCACCAGCAGCAGTTGCCAAAACTTCAGGATAATCAAACGCAGAAATATCACCAGCAGCCCAGTCACCAACAGCTACGTCGGCAAAATTACCATACATAGCTCTATACTGTAATTCTGCTTTTCTAACAGAATCAAGCACTGCCTTCGCTGAACCGCCTTTGGTTCTTTCGATTGTTTTAAAATAATTTGGTATTGCAATTGATATCAATATACCAATGATGATAACTACCATCAATAATTCAACAAGTGTAAAACCTTTTCTATTTCTATTCATTTTAATTCCTCCTAATTATATATATATTTATCAAAACAATGTTTTCATGTTAAGCTGATTCTTCCCCAAGAATTTCGCTCTAAAACTATATACTAGTTGCCTATTCCCAGATTGGCTGATAAAAGGTTACCTTATTCCCCATAAACCTAAAATCAACAATTTATTTCGTCAGTCCCGCCTCCTTTCTACAGGAATCTTTATCCCTGCATTTCAAATCTTATATAAAATAAAACCGCACTATCTGTCCCAGATAGTTCGGTTGGAGTATTGCGCACCATTTTTTTGGTAGCCCGGCTGTCTAATCTGAAAACAATACGATCCATTAATACTATTCCCTTTTTAGACCCGTCGCTTTGCCTCGAAAAATATTTTATATATTATAGCATTCTTTTCTTCGAGGTCCCTAATGTCCAAACCGACTTTTGGGACGCCCCTCACTCACGTGAGGTTTGCCTTTTACTAATCATGGTTAAATCTAAATTGAATTGAAAATTTAGCTGTACTCACTCTATGAAATAATTATACCCTATGTATGCGAATTATGCTAATTTTTTTATTAAAATAAGCAAAAAAAAGCCTATTTTTAGCATATTTATCACGAAATATCACGATTTTAAGCAAAAAGTGCCAGGCGGGACTTCCCAAGATCACAAGGACACAATGCCAGCTGGGTCTCAAGTCTCAAAATCAATCAGGTTTAGATTTCATTTAATTGCTCTAATTAACCTAATTATTCTAATTTCTAAACAATTACCAATATCTTAATTTTCAAAAATTATTTTAACTTATTAACTATTGCGCTAAACATCAACTTCCGTTCTCTTCTTTCATTAGAAAGTATCTTTGCTTCTTTATTTTAGATCAATTAGTAATTTATATAGATTATACTTTTGTTTTTTAATTTTAGGTCAATTAGTAATTAGAAATTAGTTTTCTGTTCTCTGCTTTTCTCGTCCTTCGTCCTAGCGCAGCGATCGTCCATCTGTCCTCCATAGCCTTGGCGAAGGAGGATCATCCTTCGGTTTTACGCTATCCGCTGCGCTTCTACTTTCTCTCATATTTATCTTCAAACCTAAGGATATCATCCTCTTCTAAATACCCGCCGGTCTGCACTTCAATAATCGTTACTGGCTTGGAATAAGGATTAGTGATCCGGTGTTTGCGGCCTTTGGCAATAAACACGCTTTCATTGGCTTTGAGTAAAATAGAATTATCGCCGCAAACTATCCGAGCTGTTCCACTAACCACAACCCAATGCTCACTGCGCTTTAAATGTTTTTGTAGGGATAATTGCTGTTTGGGATTAACTACTACTCTTTTTATTTTATAAAAAGGCCCTTCCTCAAGAACGGTGTATTTACCCCAGGGCCGGTATACAGTTGTATGAAATTTAGTTAAGGAAGATTTTTTTTCATTCAATCTGTTTACAATTGTCTTTACATCCTGCGAACGATCTTTATCTGATATCAGCAAAGCATCCGGCGTATCGATCACAATCAGATTATTAATTCCTACTGTAGCGACAAATTTGTTTTCACTTTTGATAAACGAATTATGCGTATCAACAGTTGAAATATCTCCAGACAGGACATTACCGTCTTTATCTTTTTTTGAGATCTGATGCAGCATATGCCAGCAGCCGACATCACACCATTCAAAATCCGCTTTGATCACTGCCCGTTTTGGCGCTTTTTCCATAACCGCGTAATCAATTGAAATTGCCGGAAAAGCGGCAAACTGTTTTTCATCAAATTCTATTTTGTCTTTAGCTTCTTTTCTTTTAGCCCAGACTTTCTTACTCACATTCCAAACTTCCGGAGAAAATTGCTGCATATTCTCACCAATGACTTTCGTATCAAATACAAACATTCCGCTGTTCCAAAGATATTTTTTAGACTTCAAATATTTTTTAGCAATATCCAGACTAGGCTTTTCCTTAAATGCCGCCACCTGAAAAACATCGGTTTCTAGTTTTTTGCCTACATTAATATAACCATAACCTGTTTCCGGATATGTCGGCACAATCCCATAAGTCACAATATTGCCTTGCTCGGCGATTCTTATCCCGGTTTTAAGCAATTGATGAAACCGTTGTTCATTCTTTATCGCGTGGTCAGAGGCTAAAGTAACAATAATCACATCCTCACCAAAACGCTCCCGCGCCGCATGGCAAGCCAAAGCAATTGCCGGCGCTGTATTGCGGCTCATTGGTTCGAGTAATAACCACGGATTAGACTTTAACTTCATTGTTTCCCATTGCGCTTTTACCGAAAAATATAAATCATCCCGCGTCCCGATCATAATATTTTTCGGATCGCTGATTTTCAAAACCCGGCTGATCGACTGCTGCAATAAAGAACTGTCTCCTAACAAATAATGCAGCTGTTTGGGGAAACTTGCTCGGCTCATCGGCCATAAACGCATACCTTCGCCGCCCGCCATAATATAAAAAACTACTTTTTTCATAATTTAAACCCTTTCTCTTTTTTCTGTATTGCGTCGAGTGTATTGCGTATCGCGTAAAAAATAATCAATGGTCAATAGCTAATAGTCAATAGTTAAGTAATAATTATGAGTTATTAAGCCCTAATTAATAATTTTTAGCTTTTTACCATTAGCCATCAGCTATGAGCTATGAGCTAATTTCTAGTGACCTTGCGTCACAGTTTTAGAAATTGCGTTTGTAAGCAATCGGCATCCGCCAGCCAATCCCAAAAGCTCGATCAGTTATTTTCACTCCCGGAGCAGCTTGCTTGCGCTTAAACTCAGATTTATACACTAGATTTAATACTTTTGCAACTTCCTCAGAATTAAAGCCATCAGCAATAATTTCCTGTACAGATTTATGCTGTTCAATACAACGAAATAAAATCGCGTCTAATACCTCATATTCCGGCAAACTATCTTGATCCAATTGATTAGGCCGCAATTCCGCACTCGGTGCTTTTTCCAAAATAACTTGGGGGATTATCATGTTTTCTTTTATTTTGTTTATATATTTAGCAATAGCATACACAAGAGTTTTCGGCACATCCGATATAACCGCAAATCCTCCGGACATATCGCCGTAAATCGTACAGTAACCCACTGCTAACTCCGATTTATTGCCGGTTGTTAAAAGCATCGCTCCATATTTATTCGATAGCCCCATCAGAATATTACCTCTGATTCTCGCCTGGATATTTTCTTCAGCAAGTCCGGGTTTAAAACCAGCAAATGCTTGCTTTAAACCAGTATCATATGCCTGCATAATATCCTTAATCGCAATCGTAATTGTTTTAATTCCCAAATTTTCCGCAAGTTTGAGCGAATCATCAATACTTCCTTTACTCGAATAAGGAGAGGGCATTAATACGCCCAAAACATTATCCGCGCCCAAGGCTTCAACCGCGATCACTGCGGTCAGCGCTGAATCAATTCCCCCGGATAAGCCCAGCACTACTTTTTTAAATCCGCATTTTTCCACATAATCATGCGTTCCCAATACCAAAGCTTTGTAGGCTTCAGCCTCAGGCAGACATTCATGGGTTTTAAGCTTTGCTAAATCAGCGCTCAAATCGCAGATGATTATATGCTCAGCAAAAGCCTTGGCTTTGGCAATCAGGTATCCTTGTTTATCAAACACACAGCTCCGACCGTCAAATACCAGATCATCATTGCCACCGACTTGATTAACATATACCAGATTCACCTGATATTTTTTCGCGATATTAGAAAGTAATTTTTCTCTTAATTTTTGCTTGCCCAAAGAAAATGGCGAAGCCGAAAGATTGATTATACATTGGACATTTTTCTGCGCTAAAAGCTGTAAAGGATCAGTTTTATACCGCCGGCTAGTGGCAAAATCAATATCATTCCAAACATCTTCACAGATTGTTACTCCGATTTTTACGCCAGCAAGCTCAAACACCCCGGGATCCAGCGCTGGCTCAAAGTAACGTTCTTCATCAAAAACATCATATGTCGGTAAAAGCGTTTTATGAAATGACTGCTCAACTTTTCCTTTTTGAATAAGCACCGCGGAATTATACAGTGGTTTGCAATCAGGCTTAAGCACTAACTCAGCAGTGCCTAAAAGAAGTGCCGGCGCATCTTTTAATTGCTCAGCAATATCTTTAAGCGCAGCTTGTGCTTGCGCAATAAAAGCCTGATTAAACAGCAAATCGCGCGGCGGATAACCTAAAAGCGCCAATTCCGAGCTAATACACAGATCGACCTTATCCGCGCTTGCTTGTTTAACAGCGCTGATAATCTTAGCACTATTGCCCGAAATATCGCCCACTGTCATATTCAGCTGTAATAAAGCTACTTTCATTTATAATGCCTCTTCGTAAATTAAATCTTTAAAATCTTTATTTTTTAACCATAACCGTCAAACGTTACCGATACGGGCTTCGTTACCGTTAAACCTTACCGAGTCACTGTTGTCGTCTTTTAATTTATTGTTTTTAGCCTAAACCGTCAAACGTTACCGATACGGGCTTCGTTACCGTCAAACCTTACCGAGTCACTGCTGTTTAGAATATCTTTATATTCTCTTTTGCCCATTGCCCTAATTTCAAAAGCCCTTGATCAACATTTATCTCAGGCTGCCAACCTAATTCTTTTTTAGCTTTGCTGATATCACTGATATAAACTTTCTGATCAGACGGCCGCCAATCAGCAAATTTTACTTTTAAATCTTTACCCGTAATATTTTTGATTTTATTAACAAATTCCAGCAAAGATATTGTATTTTCCGCTCCCCCGCCAATATTAACCAAAGCATGCGACTGCTTGCCTTGAATAAAGCAATCATAAGCCCGCACCAGATCTTCCGCATATAATAAGTCTCGCACTTGTTTACCGTCACCAAATATAGTGACTTTCTTACCCAGCAAACTGGCAATAATAAACCAAGCAACCCAGCCCTGATCTTCAAAACCAAATTGACGCTGGCCATAAATACAGCTCATTCTAAACACTGCGGTCTTCATTCCATAGATATGCGCATATTCCTGCGTATACAGATCACCAACCAGCTTACTTACTCCATAAGGCGTATGTCCGGTCAGATCAGTTAATGTTGATTCATTAATGCCTTTAATATTTTTATACACATAACGGGTTTTCAATTGTTTTAAGGCAATCTTGTCAACATTTTCGCCATAGACTTTATTCGTGGAACAATAGACAAATGTCGCTTTCGGACTCTTCTTGCGCAGACATTCCAAAACATTTAAAGTCCCATAAGCATTAATACTGAAATCTTCTCTGGGCATGCGTACTGAAGACGGCACCCCAGGCTGTCCGGCAGTATGAATCACCGCGTCAACCCCTGTGCCAATTGCTTTTAAAACATCTTTTTCATTGCGGACATCGCCTTTGATTCTAGTAATATTTTTATACTTGGCCAAATAATTCCAGTTATATTCCACGCTTTGTTTTTTTGATTTAAATAATTCCGAGCGCATCAAATTATCCAGCACAATAACCTTAGCCTTTTTCTGCGCGTAAAACTCCGCGCAATGCGATCCGACCAGTCCAGCCCCGCCGGTTATTAAGATTTTCATTCGTTCCTCCTGTTGCCTAAATTTATTGTTTTTCCAAAGTTACTAAACCGGCTTTTGTCATAGCCTCTAATTTAATTAGTTCCTGTTTTCCCAGCACATTAAACCATAATGTAATGTCAGCTATTTTTTTATTTATATCTTTGATTTTCAAAAGCTCACCCTTTAATTTCCAACATCTATAAACTTCTTTATCAATCCTAATTTCTTCTTGGCTATCAATAACTAATTCTAATTTATAATTTGATTTTCCTGGATTTATATACATCATTATTTTTTTGTTCACAAGCATCTGCTGGCTTGCCAGAAAAAAGATCGCTGAAATCGGATCTTGAGTATATGGCTCGATTTGCACTTGTCTGTCTTTTGTACTCATAATATTGCTTTTTCTATCAAAAATTGCATTTTTCTCTTTAACTTTATTTTTTAATTGCACTAATTCTTCGTATTCGTAATTATAAAAATTATCTATATCAAACAATGACTGCAGTTGCGCTTTGCCTTTTAAGAAATACCCCAATAAACGCGAAGGTAAAGCAGTTAATTTTATCAGCATTGTTTTATTTTCCGTTATCAGCTGCCCCTGCTCTAGACTCATATCCAAATTTAAAATTTTAATAAAACCAAGATACTTAACATTATATTTAAAATCATTGCCCTGCTTAAACTTAAAATTCATATTTAAATAGTGTTGATTATCAACACTATTTTCTGCCTCAAATGTTATTAGCTTTGGAGCAATAGTAACATTATCCGGATTAATTGGATTTGCCACCACTTCATAAACAACAGTATCCCCAAAGTCTTTTAAATGATTAAAACCTGGATTATCTGATAAATCAGGTACCTGCCCCAAAACCATTCCTCCTTCATAGTTCAGGTATTTATCCTTATGCACAAGTATATAATTTACTCCCAAAAAACTCAGAATCCCGGGGGTAGTATCAGCTTCAAGATCTTTAATTTTCTGGCTTATCTCATAAGCGTTTGTTCCAGGAACAGCGCCGTTAATCATTTTTTTATGGTGAATTGTTTGATTGAAAAGTACAGGTCTCATATCTGCTTTCAATGGATACTCCGCGATAATGCTATCTTCAGGTTGCCTCTTAAGCCATGTATAAACCTCTGGAGGATGGCTTATATCCACAATTCTAGATGGTGAGAAATTAGCAAATTCAAAAATAACAATCAAACAGAGTATAATAACAATTATGAGTTTTTTTCTTTGAGTGTTAAATTTTTCCAAACAATATTTCAAACCGAATCCAGCTAATACGCATATAGAAATCATAACTACACTCCCCATGCGCGCATAATTACGAAAAATTGGAAATATTTTAAACAGGAAAAAAGACGGTAAAGGAATAAAAAAACCATTTATATTACCAATATACGGACTAAAAGAACATATCATGAAAGAAAATAAAATGAAGACCCAAAACGAAATAAAAAAATCTGTTTTATGATCAGATATTCCTTCTTTTTTATCTTTTTTCAATTTTTTATATCCAAAATAAGCTAAAAAAATTGGGATAAGACCTAAGTAAAGTGACTGTTCCCCTCCACTGTTTTCGCCATATAAAGGCGTTCCGACAAAAAAACTTGTTATCTTTCCAAAAACTGGATGATATTCCGTTGGTAAAAAATAATTAAGCGGTCGAGCAGAATCTGCAAAAAGCTGACCAAAAGAACGAATAAGTCCCTTTTCTTTAGCTTCACCAGTACTAAAAAAAACCATCTTAAGATAAGGCCAAATTTGCAACAACATTATTAAAGCCCCAGTACTTAATCCTACAATAGAAAGTTTAAAAAACAAAAAAATGTCCTTTATCGAAATTCTTTGTCTGGATAGAAACCCATAAATTATACAAAAAACAAAAAATAGTATTGTAAAAATACCCATAAAGTAAACATAATAATAATTACTAAATTGACCAATCAATGCAAAACAAAATCCACAAATTAACGCACTAATATAATTTCTCTTTGCAAAGAAATTAAATAAGGAAATAATATAAACAACCATCCACTGCATACTAGACAGACAAAGATGATCCCAAGAACGAGCAAAATGATAAGGACTAAGAGAAAATACAATCCCTGAAAAAAAAGCAGAAAACCGGTTTTTTGTAAAATAAAGGACAAGCCAATACATAGCTACAGCCGATAGAAAAAAACTACACATACTTTGCAGATTATAAGTAACAATTTCCCCTACTAAAATTGTAGAATAAAGATTAAAAATATTCCATAGGGGATAAAGTGCTGGATACTTAACACCAAACGGCACAGCTAATATAGGTACAAAATCCGCAGACAAGCCATTAATATGTGCGAATTTAAGCCACCAAAACCCCCAAAACCAGGCTAAAGGATCAGTTTTAGTCCCATAAAAACAAGTTTTTAAATTAAAAATTAAAGGAAAAGTAGCATATATACTTAATAAAAGATATAGTCCAACGGTATAAAGCTCTTTCTTAATAAGATTAATTATTTTTTTTACTATTTGAGAATTCAACAAATTTAATCACCATTCCCATTACTAAAACAATATAAGCAAAATTCATTATTATATCTGCCCAATTCACATTACTTAGACCTAGCAAAATAGAAGAAATTAAAAAACTCAGCACAAAATAAATAAAACATTTATCAGACAGCGTACGCATTTTAAACCAGTCGTTACAATTAACTAACCAAACAGGTAACGCTCTGTTCTCCACCGCTTTTCCGCACTTTGATTTTTTAATACTATTAAGATCATCTTCAGCACTAAATTGGATTAATAACAATGAGAACAGATGCAAAAGAACACATAAAATAGAAACACATACTAATCCATAAAAAACATAATAAGAAGACTTTACAATAAAAACAAATGGGCCAAAATAAGAAGTTATCGCAATAAAAAAGAATATACTAAGACACAGAGCAAACGATATTACATTATTTAGTATACACTGTCTGGAGTTTAAATTAAAACCCTTTTTCCCAAGCCAGGCAAGCCCTGTCCAGAGACAACATAAAAGAACAAAGAAAATAATAGCTTCACCTATCAAACTAGCCAATCTTTGCTCATTCAAATGAATCTTTTTAAGCGCCAGCATAATATTGCCCTGGTCATTAGAAAAAATATAATTTCTTATCCTGATATCAACGCTCGGAGGATTTGTTGGCAGAAACTGCAATTTTAATCTATTTTCTCCGATTCTTACCAGCTGTTCATCAATATAATAATAACGCGAGACTATGTTTTTTGTTTCATTACTCACCCTGAGTTTCAGCCTTTTGCCATTTAAAAGTAATTTCTCTGAATCAGTATTTCTGTAATCATATTTAATCTGTAATACATAATTCGTCTTTAAAGGCAATTCTATGCTCTTACTGACACGGGAGGAAGATACAGCAAATTCTTGTTCAATTTTAATATTTGTTATATCTATTTCACTGCGTGCTACAATTAAAAATGTTAATGCAAAAAACCCAGCGAATAATCCAGCTAAGCTGAAATTAATTATTTTCAGTAAAGTTAATTTTTTATTTTGCACTATTTCTTCTCCTTATAAAAACTATTCTTGCAAAGAAAACCAAACTCATAATCAGAAATAAAAATAATCCCAAACATAAAACGGCCTGAGAAGAAAAGAATAGCATCAGCGTGAAATCCTCTCCTAGGCCAAGTTTTTCCGGTTCAATGTACCAGCCATTAGCATATCCATTCACGGTTTGATGAATAATCGGCAATGGTTTTTTAGATAAAAACATTATATCCTTAAGCGAAAATTTAATTTCATGCTTCAATTCTTTTACCTGTAATTCAGGATAATCTTTAATAACCAATCCGGGTTCATTTGAATCAACATGGTAAACATTCCACAAGCTATGAAAACTATCATTAAAAACCAGCCAGAAAGGTCTTTTTGCTCCCTTAACATCGACCACATACTTAGCTGGGTTGATTTGTTTAAAGATAATCATTGGCCCTTTTTCCCCAGAATTAATTTTAATGTTATTGATTGGCTCTAACAAAACCCAATCAATATTTACGACATCGTTCTTAATTTTTTTATATTTATGTGAACCCCGCTTTAAATTAATTTCTTTCGCTATAACATTATTTTTTATATCCTTCAAACTTGTTAATTGGTCAAAGTCCTTAAAATAAAATATATCCTCATCAATCTTAAGTAAAGGGATACTTATCTTTTCCTTTAGTTTTTGATATTCCCTATTGTTTTTCAAAACTGGAAATGCAAATCTTTTATACATACCAATGCTCTTAAGGCTAAATCCGCTTAAAGCGTTTATATCCGCAGAATCTTTATTCAATAAATGCACACTAATATTTTTTATTTTCAAATCCGGCTCATTTTTTAACAACCAGGAAAGATCAACTTCATAATTTTGCCAATCAGGAAACATACTATTTTTAGTCAACACTTTATAAACAATACTGGCCTTGTCAGGATTTAAACGTTCCTTATTTGGTAAAGCTAAAACAAGCTGCTTATCGTCAATACTATGGGGATCATCCAATAGCCATCCACCTTTTATGGAGTCATCAAAAGATGATTTTAAAAGATTAAATCCATTATACAAAGCAAAACTATTTACATCTATTACCTCACCAGAATACCCAACATTATATGGGGACCGATATGATTCATATATTTTAAAGTCATGGCACTCCTGCTTTAATTGCCACTCAGGCAAATCGTTTCTAACTCCAGCTAAGACTCTAGCATCCACAGATCCATCATTATTCCTATCCAAATCTACATAAACAGCAATATCTTGCTTTGCAAAATTATCAACTTTGTAAACAAATTTTAAAATCCCCGGCTCAATCGGATTTGTTAAGTTAAAATTAACTATTAATTTATCTTTTTCCTTATTAATTGCATCCTTAAAAAAATTATCAGAGTATTTTATTTGGCTTAATAAAACCTCAATTTCTTCTCCATCCGCTGACTTTAATATCTTAATTTTATCTTTATTATGCTCAAGCACTTCCCCGATTACAACCTCATTAGTTTTTAGGAAATACCGCTTAACATTATTAGGCTTTGCTTTTTTAAAAGCGGTTAACCCATCGTCCAGGGCATCAATCCCGCATAAAAACCGCAGACTATTCCCGTTAAAATGAGCATTAACTTTGCCCTTAAACTGATTGTCTATCTCCCAGTTTTCAATATTTACATTAGCTATAGGCAACTCTATCGCACTATTTGAGCTAAAAAAATTACACTCAGATAAGCAAAAATCGATTTCCGCTAGATTTTTGACTTCAGGCAGAAAAGTCCCAACTAAAACTATTTTTAATAGCTTAGGATTATTGGCTACCGAGGAAATCTTATTATTGACCATTTTCAGGATATCTATTTCCTCAAAATTAAAAACTTCAAGATCAACAAACAAATCAGGCTGATCATCACCAGAAATATCAACAAAAAAACACATTTTAAAGCCAAGTTTATTTTCCTTAGATGAACAATTAAATTCCACACTTGGACATTCATTTAGATCTATATTAAAATTTTTACTTAAGATAATCCCTGGAAAAGAATGTTCTTTTAAGTTTGCTTTTATCTGCAAGCCTATCACATCATTTAAAAACTTATATTCAGTTTCGTCTTGAAAGATATTCTCTTCATTGAAATTTTCAATTATGAAATTTATATTTTCATTAAACCTTACACTTACTTGCCTATCAAAACTCTTTAGTCCGCTTATAAAACCAATTTTATCTGTACCTTGAGGGCAAACCAATATGATCTCATTGATTCCTGGAGTTAAGAAAATGCCTCTAATACTAAATTGGTCTAAATCTAAACATTGCTTAGGAACTTTAACTTTTTCATGTAAGCTGCCGTTAACCCATATTTCCAGATCACGAGGTTTTTTATATGCGTCAGCTTCAAAAAATAATGTGCAGATAATACTACTTTCATGGGGATTCAAAACAGAAAGTTTCATCCTATTTCCACCCCAAAAATAGTTTATCTTTCTATTTGTTTCCATCTGAAAAAAATTCTCTGTTTTGATAATTAAAGGCGGGATTTCTTCCTTAGTTGATAAAAGACCAAAATCCCAGTTACAAAGCTGGTCTTCTTTAAAATAATTTCTCGACTCTACTAATTTTGGCTCTAGATTAAGCTTAAGATTATAAGCACTAGATTCCTGCGCAAAAGCAAAAACCTGCAGTGATAGAACAAATAATACCCCTATCGTTCCGATAATTAATAAATTCTTTTTTATCATTCAGTAATCTTCCTTTTCCCAACAACTTAATGTATCCAAAATTCAGCTTTCTCTTTATTAAAAATGTAAGTTGAATTAACATTTTTTTTATTCAATTTATCTAATATCTTAATCTGAGCTTTAATCCTTTTTTCTTTACTAACTAGGAATAATCTAACTGGCTCTATTTTTACAAAAGAACTATCAGAACTTATTAAAAAATCATGATGGCCTTTTTCCAAAATAAATTCACCAATTTTTATATACTTCCGCTGAAACACATAATCATCCAGCCTTGAGTCATTAATAATGCTATGTCCGTCAATATTGATTAAGTAAGAGCTATTTTTCAACCAATCCAAATCACAAAATGAAGAATCAACCCATAACTCGAAACTTTCTTTCGAAGAAATATTTACGGCAAATTTACTTGACACCGTCACAGCATAAAATTCAAAGTCAATAGCCAAATCCTCCCAGATGCTATCTTGAAAAACAAAATCATTAATATTATCAAGCAATAAAGTTGCTGTTTGTCTATCAGACAGCTGTTCAGCATAGATAAGTACTGGCTTATTATTAAAATATTCAGTATTAGCCAAAACAATCAACGCTTCTGCATCCCCCTCAATCATTACCGGCGCTGCAAAGCAACTAGATATATTATCAATAAATAAAAACTTGATAATTAAAAAAACTGAAATTAATAGCTCGATCAATCTTTTTTTATTTTTCATTACGATTTTCCTATTTCTATTTAGTCAGCATATATAAGGGGTAAGAAATAATTGTTATTGCTAAAGATTATTACATCCCCATCTTGCTCTAAAGTCATTTTTTCATTAAATATTTTTTTAAGTTCTGATAATGATTCATGTTCAACAAAACCAAACCAAGGCAGCAAATCACTATTAATCACAATTATTCCTATATTATATATTTTAAGAATTTTTTCGTAATTAACTGCTGAGATATTTTTATAAAGCCCCACTATCTGATGGTGAGTACCAATGAACGGTTTATTTACATTTTTAAGTAAAGGGTCAAGTCCGGTATATTTATTATCTTCATAATTATTCAGGCAAACCTGATAGTTCCCGCTTCCAGGCAAACTAAGGATCTTCTGCTGAACCATTTTTTCATTCAGGAGCTTTCTTGATTTTTGATAAACAGCCTTGTCTTTAAATTTTCTTGAAGCATACCCATAACCATTAGTTCTATAATTAGGAACAATATTTCCGGTAATGACAGGGATACTGCAAAAAATTAAATATGCCACAAAGATGTTTAAAATCATCTTAAAATGCTTATTATGTTTAATCTCATTAAATATAAATAAAAGCAGCAATGATAGTATGTACACATACAGAATCCCGAACTTTTCAACAGGCGTTTTAAATATCTTAAAAAAAGGAATATGCGCAAATAAAAAATTATATATTGATCCAAAAGGTGGAGCATTCCCTTTTACCAAAAAGAGTAGCATAACTAATATGCTAAAAGTAACCCAGCATAAAACACGGTTAGGATTAGCTTTATTTTTGATAAAAAGAAAATAATAAAACACTATAAATATGGGAACCATCAGAATAAGTTTTGAAAAAAATGAACTATACCAAAACGAACTAAAATCATAACTAGGATCACTACATACCAATACAGTAAGAGACAGCATGCGCACAATAACCGGCTTAAAATTACCCAGAGTTGAATCCAACCAATTCTGTGCTACCGATAATGGATAGATATTCTGTGCTACAGATTTCACATTAACTAATAATGTCATCAGCCACCAGAAATTAAAGACTACCAGCGCAGTGAGCAAAAATATATATTTTTTTATAATGCTAATTACTGAAATTTTTTTATTTAAATAGTAACTAGCTATAATTATTGATAAAAAGATTGAAATAAGTCCTATTCCAAATAGGGGGGGATTAGTATATGCAAAACTAAAAATTCCTGATAATATGCCAAAAACAAAAAATAGTTCAAATCTTTTATCATAATATTCTAAAAGCACTAAAAAAAATATTGGCATAATTGTAACTATGAAAAGGTTCCATTGATTTAAACTAGACAAAAAAACAAGTGTAAAGGGGTTAATTACATAAAAAAATGCGATGACGAAAGCAATAAACGGAGTAGTCTTAACTTTTTTGCAAACCAAAAACATTGCAAAAAAAGGCAGAAAATAAATCATAAAAACAGAAATAAAATTAGCAAATACCACTGATCCTGTAATTTTCTGAATAAGCATTAGTCCGATGACATTAAGTCCTGTCATACATGGCCCCATATTTGCTAAACCAGTCCCATATGTATGATGCCAAGCAAAACCAAAACTTTTTAAAAAAGTAGAGTAATTTAATATAGTATTACCTTCACCTCCGAGTACAAGACAACCATTACGATAATACCCAATAAATCCAAAACTAATAAACAATATATACCCTAATATATATATATAATTGCTATTTATCATTATTTTAAATTTATCAATAATGTATGATTTTATATTTGCTTTCATAATCACAAACCTTAAACCTAAAATACATTGCTCTAATCGTAATCATACAGCAAATCTTTAGTGTTTTTTTTAGTAAAAGACTTCACAAGAATCTTCACTCCTGCCGAAATTAATTTACAAGCATATTTAAAATCTTCAACTGACCGGATCTTACTTAATAAGCGAACAGGATTCAGATAAGAAATAGCCCGATGGATTATAAAACTTTTATAAGCATTAATCTGAAGTTTTTTAATTTCCTCGGAAGTAAAATTAACCGTCGGAGTCCCCCGATCATCAAGTATTTGGTTCATCTGTTCATATTTAATTTCATCAAACTGATTGTCATTAAAAATAAAATCGAAATCAATCAGCCCTTCTTTTTTAAAATATTTATAAACATCAGATGTTACATGCGGTGCGAGTAAATAAAAAGCAGCAAAATCCGTTCCTGATTTTTTCGCAAATTCTATGGTATCATTTATCTGATCCTTAGTTTCATAAGGAAATCCCAATATATTAGTACAAATTGTCCACATCCCGATCTTATTTGCATATTGAATCATCTCTTTTGCCTGAATAAGCGAAAATGGTTTTCCTAAAAATTTTCGGGTTTCTTCATTGCCTGACTCAATACCAAAAGTAATTCTATAACAACCGGCTTTTTTCATTTTATCCAAAATTGTCTTGTCTAATGTCCAATGCGCTATACCGTTAGGCGTATTCCATTTTATGTCTAATCTCCTGTTTATTATTTCATCACAGATATCATTCCATCTTTTTTTATTTACTGAAGCACTATCATCTAGAAAATGAAACTCCTTAATACCATATTTAGTATTCAATAATTCCAGTTCATCAACAACTTTTTTAGGACTTTTCCCTCTCCAGGTCTTGCCCCATACAATTTTAACTGTACAATAAATGCATCTACCAGGGCAACCGCGGCTTGAAATAATCCCAAGCGAAGGATAACGCATTAAAAAAGGAGCTACATGAGCATTGCTTGTATATCTATTAACATCAATAAGCGAATAATCACATTCGATAGAATCCAAGTTTTTTATAAGCTCCCGTTGCCGACTTCGAAAAAGTTGCCCATTCTGCTTAAAAACAATTCCATCGATATTCCTAAAATCTCTCTTTCCAGATAATATATTTTCACATAACTCATAGAAAGTTATCTCCCCTTCCCCAAGAACAACAAAATCAATAGAAGTCTCTTTTAAAACCATATCGCAGAAAGCAGTAGCATGATTGCCACCTAAAACAACTTGAATCGCAGAATCGACTTTTTTAATCAAATTTGATATTGATATAATATCAATATAATGCCTTGAATACATACAACCTAAACCAATAATTTCAGGTCTTTCTTTTTCTATTATCTCAACTATTTTTTCATCAGAAAGGCCACATCGAATCCTATTATTTTCTAAAAAACCTTTCTCATTAAACCCCATACCCAAATCATATACTTTGCTTTCCATATTTTTTTGTTTCAAATATGAAGCTAGATAAATTAAGTTGATTGGCAGATTAGCATAAATTTGCTCAGGTGCTTGTTTCTTTGAAGTAAAATATTGATTGAATAATAAAATTTTGCTCACTTCTCCCCCAAATCAAAACTGTCAGTTTTATGCTTAACAATATATGTATTCAACTCCGCCATAGACCTAAAGAATAAAGAAACAAATAATCTTATAACCGCAAAAAAAGGCACAACAAAAACAAAAACTAAACAATTATAAAGCCTATTATTGCCTTTAAATAGCATGTACACGCTAAATGGCAAATCCTGAGGATAATCATTAATATTGGCTTTACAGTAAATAATTTTCAAATCACTTTTTTCAATCATTTTACTTATACTTTTATAACTATAGTGAAAAAGATGTCTCGGAGCATCCAAATGAAACCACTTTTTTTTAGTTAAATTAAACCCCAAACTATCACGATTAGGAATCTCAAATATAAGCACTCCTTCCGGATTAAGAAGTCTTTCAATGTTTTTAACAAAAACAGCTGGATTTACTACATGCTCAAAAACATGCCACATAATAATTATGTCGAATTGACCATATCCCGATATATCCACTGTCTCGTCGTCAAGATGCACATTATACACAGTAATATCTTTAGAATGTTTCCTTATATATTCACATCCATCTTCATTTATCTCAACAGCAGATTTTTCAAATCTCTGAGGTAAAAATCTTAAAAATTCCCCTTTCCCACAACCAATTTCCAGAATTCTAGACCCTTTAAGGTTTTTAAATTTATCAATCAGTTTTAGTCTTTGATTAAAACTTAACCTTTGAAAAAAAGATAAGGTATTTGCAATTAACTTATTTGAAGCAAGCGGCGGATAATAATTCTTTCGATAGTATTTTTTGTAATAATCACTATCGGTTTCAACTTCCGTAAAAGTAACACCACAAGCTTCACATTGAACTATAGCGAATTTATCTTCACTTAAAATATGTCTGCCATGAATGTCTTGAGCAATAAATAATTTTCTCACGCCACCACTTGCGCATAACCTGCAATTCATGATATCCCCTAGGATTATTTAATACCTAAAATTTTTGATTTATAAATTCTTTTAATAAACTCAAGAATCTTTTCAAGTATTCCATTTTACACTTTGAGCTTATAATATTTTTAATATATTTACCGCTGAAATATATTGATAAGTTAGGTAAAACTTTATTATATTTTCTATTTGCTCGGATAACCCAATCAAGCAAATCAACAGAATGCTCTGCAAATCTATATTTCTCAGGCTTATCTTTTATTAATAGCACCGTATTCATTAAAGACGGATAATCTTCTCTTTTTATATTTCCGCAGCGCTCATCAAAAATTTCACACCCTGGATATGGGGCAAAAACATTGAAAGAAACGATAGTTGGTTTCAAATTATCAATAAAGCTTAAAGATGACTGCAAGTCCTCCTCTTTTTCAGCAGGAGTATTAACCAGCATATTAGCAAAAGTACGGATATTCAATTTCCGACAGATGTTAAATGTTTTTTCTATTTGCTCTACTGTTATACCCTTTTTAAGCTGTTCTAATTCTGGATTTGTCCCTTTTTCCACACCAAAATCAATTTGAACACAACCAGCATCAGCCATGATTTTAAGCATTTCATAATCAACAGTATTAACTTTTGATGAGCATCCCCAGATTAAAGGAGATTTATCATCAATCATTAATTGGCAGAACTGACGAACATTTTCTTTTTTTAATGTAAAGAGGTCATCAATAAAATAAAATGAATCAATTTTATATTCGGCTCTTAAATCCTTAATCTCCTTATACAGGGACTCGGGGGAACGAAGTCTGACAAAACGTTCACCTGAGTAAAATTCTCTCAATTTTTTCGACACACAAAAAGTACAAGAAGACGGACAACCCCGTGATGATAAAACATAAAAACTTTTAGAAAAAACGCCTCTTATCGCATACGGCGATGCTGTTGTATAAAAATCCATATCCAAATCTTCATAATCAGGAAATGATATCTCATCTAAATTTTCAGCTAAAATCCGCCTTTTATTTATTATCAGCTTATCTGATTGTTTATCCCAGTATGCTATACCGTCAACCAAGTTATAATTATAAGTATTATGCCTAATTGCCTTGACTAATTCAAAAAGAGTTACCTCGCCTTCACCGATAACCAAAAAATCGAAATTAGAATTATCGTAAATGAAATGCTCAGGGAAAAACGTAGGATGGACTCCGCCGACAACAATTTTTATTCCTTTTTTTTTATTTTTAATCTCAGTAGCTAGGGTTTCAACTTCTTGTAGTTCAGGAGTATAACAAGTTATACAAACTATATCAGTATCCGCTTCAATTATATGCTTTATTGTGTTTTCCCTTACTTTAGCTAAATAAATATCCTTATTTCGATCAAAAGACTTGCTTCTAACCTGATCCTTAATAATACAGTCAATAATTTCCGTTTGAATACCCTGTTTTTTTAAATAACCGGAAAGATACATTAATGCCAATGGAGGCCGATAATGGTTAAAGGCTCTAGATGGCGGAGACACAAAAATTACCTTACTATTTGATCTATTTTCACTCATAAATATTACCTTTGTTTTTCAAGGGATTTTTGCCAATTATAACTATAAAGAATGTAACTCCAACTAAAAATCTTAAAAAATACATACCGCAAGCAAGCGCTGGCTTGCTTATAAGTTTTTTCCATTTGCCCTTTTCCACAAATACACCTAAAAAGCGATAAGAAAAACCCAGCTGTTTTTTAACAATGCGATCATTCTTGCCCCATTTCAGAACATATTTTTCAAATGTTTTTGAATAATAACTCTTTTTTATTAAATAATTTTTCAAATTAAACTTACCCTCATTATGATAAATCGGGGAATTTATTATTGCAGTTCTTCCAATTTGATTTATTCTTCTGTCAAAATCCCAATCTTCAGGGCCTGTTAAGTTTTCATCAAAACCTTTTGTTTCTATAAATATATCTTTCTTAATAAAACGCACGCAGTCAATAACTGTCGCATTATAAAAACTGCGCTCAAAATTTCTAACATTTATCCAAAATCCTTTTCCGACAATTATTTCCGGAATATATAAAGCAGCTAAATCATTTGTCCTGATTTTACTAACACATTCAGAAATCACATTTCTTGAAAGAGTCATATCCACATCAAGATAAAGCACATATTCACCCTGAGCATGGCTAATCCCGAAATTTCTTTGCGCTGAGCGCTCTGGACCAATATTGTACACCTTATCCGTAAATTGATAGGCAATTGACTTTGTTTTGTCATTTGAATTATTATCCACCACAATGATTTCAATCTCTGAGCGATTAAAGATCTGAGACCTTATTGACGCTAAGCAATCGCCAATATGTTTTTGAGCATTTTTTGTAGTGATTACAACAGAAACCTTAATATTACCCATTATTATTCAACAACCCTTCCAGAATTAACTGTGCTCTCTTTTCCCAACTCCATTGATTTACGATTAAATCTCTTGCCTCTTGTGAAATCGTTCTATAATACGCAGGGTCTGCCAAAACCTTTATTATTTGCTCAGCAAAATAGTTATAATCATCTTTAGGGACTTTTATCATCCCTTGAGGATAATATGTTTTTAAAGCTTCTAAATCAAAGCTTATTCCTGGCAAAGCCCACGCCATCGCCTCAGCTGCAGCCATTCCCCCACTGTCATATGTAGCCGGATGTAAAACTATCTTGCTCTGTTTAAAAATATCATTTTTTTTATCACCATCCAGAAAACCAAATAAAGCCACGCTTTGATTCAGCCCGTATTCATCTATCTTATTCTGAACATCTACTTCTAATGGACCATTGCCGATCATCGCTAGCTTTGCTTTTGGTAATTTCGCAATAACTTTTTTCCATATTTCCATCAACACTAAAACTCCTTTTTGTTGGTGAAATCTACCGATAAAACAACAATCATACTTTCTATCAGCTATAGAAATTATACTTTTGCCGTTTAAATATTCTGTCGACGCTTCGATATTAACTCCTCCGCGAATAACAAAAATATCGTTTTCTTTTCTTCTTTTTGTTACAAACTTATTTCTATCCGGCTCTGATGTAACAAACACAATATCTGCAAAATTTTTCACAATCCAATAAGTTGGTCTTTGTGAAATCCAGTATAAAAAACCTCTAATTGCATCCTTACCTTTGTAAGGACTCTCTTTATCCCAAGGCGCAGGCGCAAATAAATAATATCCGGCAATCCATCTAATTTTGGGGTTGATTAATTTTATTAAAAAAGCAGGGATAAGATCCGGGTAAAAATCCGAAACAGAATACACCCAAGGATTGTTTTTGAATAAAACTCTGTTTTTTAATACAAAAATTATACCATTTGTTAATTTTTTAAATAGATTAATAAAAACAGCGTATAAACTAAACACATTCTTAAAACCTAATTTATTAGAAGATTTATAGAATACGAGATCACCCAATCCATAGTTCTTGCAAACAGTAATTGCTTCTTCGGTAGCAATCATTTTCAGATTTATCGATTCCTTCCAATATCTTGCAAGTTCAATAAAAATCCTACATCCACCGCTTAAACCAGAATCTCCAATATTATTATTAGCAATAAAAAAACACTCTATTAATTTTTTACTCATATTGTTCCTAATATATTATATCTCAAATATTTTTTATAATTATGAGATTGTTCAAGAAAACTGCACTTTTGACCTACCCTTAAATAAAATCATCCAAGCACTTTTATAAAGATGACGATCATATTTTATTCTATTTGGAAATCTTATATAATACTGCAGTAATCTAAAAATGAACGCAGGACTTAAATAAAATTTTCGTATCGCCTTAGCCCTGGCTTTTTCCATATAATCAAGAGTCAGTCCCTTGGGAACATATTTAGGCCAAGCAGAATAATTTTTACCCAGTTTTCCAGAAATAAATTGATCAACAATATCCCCTGATATAATTTCCTCTTCGATAGCTTGTTCATATAATTCAGAGCCTGGTAATGGACAGGTCAAATGTATGCCCATTATATCAGCTTTAGATGTAAATGGATAATTTACTGTTCTCTGTATTTCATCAATACCTTCTGTGGGGAAGCCCAGCATAAGAAAAATACTTGTACGTAGTCCAACCTTACGACATACCTTTATAGCATCTTTAATTGCCTGATCACTTACTTTTTTCTTTATAACTTGATTTCTTATCCTAAGATCTCCACTTTCAACGCCAATGAAAACTTCACGGCAGCCTGATTTTCTCATGGCTTTAACCAGCTCTAAATCTAGGCTGTCTGCCCTTGTCATTGCTAACCATTGGATTTTTAGTTTTCTTTTTACGATCTCTGCGCATATTTCTAAGCAATTTTTCTTATTTAGTGTCATCGTATCATCAATAAAATTATAAACTCCTCTTGAGAGAGATAAGTTTCTTTGAATTTCATCAACTACCTTTAGCGGAGAACGATACCGAACATATTTCCGAGAAGCTGTTTTACAACAAAAACTACAACTAAAAGGACACCCTCTAGAACTCATTATGGTAAAACCTGTTTCTCTTTTTTCTATTGGATCCAAAGGATATCCATATTCCTTGAAATCAATTAACTCATAATCAGGATCTGGGAGAGCATCAATATCTTTAACATAATCCCCTTCGTAAAGACCAGCTATTTTCTCCCCATTATCAAGTTTTTTCAATATTTCCAGCATGATTAATTCGCCTTCACCTCTAACTCCAAAATCAAAAGCAGGATATCTCTCAATAAAAGTAGGATCGACACAAACATGCATTCCTCCGCAACCAATTACAATTTCAGGAATTTCTTTCTTAATTTTATTTGCCAAAGGTACTGCAGTAATTGTTGACGGTGTCAGGATGGTAATACCTATCATCCGCGGTTTCATTTCTTTTGCAAAATCAACTGCTTCTTGCAAGGACATTTTTTTCAAGCCAATATCTAAAATCTTACAATTATAACCCTTAGAATTTAAATATGCCGCTATTGACATTACCCCTACTGGAGGGCTTGAGGTATCATCCCCGCTTGGTACAAAATTCTCAGATTCCTTAAATTGCAAAGGAGCTGACATAAAAAGAACATCAACAATTTTATTTTTCCCCATATACCACCCCTACGTTCTTTATCTTTTTTTATTTTTAAAAAATTCATTAAACTTTGATACTACAAATTCTAATCGGGTTTTGTCTATCCCGGGGTAAACACCGATCCAAAATAAATTATTCATTACCTTATCAGTATTTTTTAGGTTCCCGAAAACTCTACATTTTATTTCCGCATAAGCCGGCTGTTTCAGCATATTACCGCCAAACAGCATTCTAGTCGCTATTTTGTTCTGCTCCAGATATTGGACTATATCATTCCTTGTAAAAAGAAAATTAGGCTTAATCAGAATCGGAAATCCAAACCAACTAGGCTTAGAATTATCACCATACTCAGGCAATATAAAAAACTCCTTATACTTAAATAAATTTTTAAAAATATAATTAAAATTATTCCGCCTTGCTTTTATAAAAGATTTGAGCTTTTTTAACTGCGCACAACCTATAGCCGCTTGCATATCTGTAACTCTTAAGTTATAACCAATGTGAGAATAAACGTATTTATGATCATATCCCCTGGGTAGATCGCCAAATTGCTGATCAAATCTGGCACAACAAGTATCATCATGCCCAGATTCACACCAACAATCACGCCCCCAATCGCGTAAAGACAAAACTATTCGTTTTAGTAAAGGATTACTCGTTAAAACAGCCCCACCTTCTCCCATAGTCATATGATGCGCAGGGTAAAAACTACAAGTCGCGATATCCCCAAATGTCCCAGTGTGCTTATTATTATATACTGAGCCTAGGGCATCACAATTATCTTCGATAACAAATAATTTATATTTTTTAGCGATTTTAAGAACCTGATCAATATTAAAGGGATTTCCTAATGTATGAGCAATAAAAATTGCTTTGGTTTTTTTAGAAATTGCTTTTTCAATCTTAAGGGTGGCAATATTGTAAGTGCCTAACTCAACGTCAACAAATACAGGAACGAGATTATTCTGTAATATTGGATTTAATGTTGTGGGGAATCCACATGCAGTTGTGATAACTTCATCCCCCGGATTTAATCTACGTTCTTTTAATAAAGGTGAAGTTAATGCGCTTATTGCCAATAAATTAGCCGACGAGCCAGAATTAGTTAAAAGACAGTACTTAGTCCCAATAAAATCAGCTAATTCTTTTTCAAGCTGTTGAGCGTATCTACCGGCAGTTAACCAAAAGTCCAATGATGCGTCAACAAGACTAATCATTTCTTTTTCATCATAAACCCGCCCAGCATAATTAATATATGTTTCTCCCTCGACAAACTTATCCTGATGTTTTCTTAATTTATAGATCTCTTCGACATGTTTAAAAATTTTTTTTCGAAGTTTAACTTCTTTGAAATCCATATCAAGCTTCCTCCAATATATCAATAAGCATATTTGCTCTAAGTTCATCACGCGATAAAAATGGCTCTTGGTCTTCGAGCGGCTTACTGACTGATAATTTAGGTAAAACTTTAGCATCATCTCTTATTTTCACTTCAAGAAAAGCAGGTTTATTATCATTAAATAATGCCTTGAATTTTTTCACCATATCTCTTTCCTGAATTAACCGGTCGGTTTTTATTTTATAGGAAGATACTACTTTTTGAAAATCTGGCGCATTATAACCAATAACCGTTGATTGAAATTTTGATTCGAAATATTGTTCCTGAAACTGACGCACCATTCCATAACACAAATTATTTAGCATTACAATCTTAATCGGAAGTTGATAATTATAAACTGTTTGTAATTCCTGAATATTAAGCTGAAAACCGCCGTCACCAGTAATTACCACAGCTACTGCATTCTTGTCCGCAAAACAAGCTCCTATAGCAAATGCCAGTGCTGAGCCCATTGCGCCCATGCCGCCTTGCGTTAAAAATCTCTGCTTTTCTCCAATTTCCAAAGATTGTGCCGCCCACATTTGATGTTGACCGACATCAACACAGACAACACTATTTTTAGGCATATAGGCTGATAATGTTGTGCAGACAAAATTAGGGTCTAATTTTTTCTTTATAAGCTTTTCTTCTATTTTGTATCGTGTTTTGAAACTTTTTAATGTGTCATACCATTTAAATATATTTTTTTTATTATATTCTTTCAATTCACTATTAAATTTAGTTATAAAATTCTTTATATCTGTATTAAAAACATACTTTGCCTTAACTTTATTATTCAACTCATTTTTATCGATATCAACATGTATGATTTTAGCTGCTCTAGCAAAAGTTTCAGGGCAAGTTCCAGTTTGCCGTGTATCCAGTCTAGCTCCTAATACAATAACCAGATCCGCATTCGCAACAGCTAAATTAGCATTACGATTTCCATAAGTTCCGATCATACCGACAAAATTATTTTTTTTATTAGATACTGAATCCTTACCCAACAATGTCGAAACAACAGGGAAATTTGTTAATTTCAAAAAACTGACAAGCTCTTTCTGTGCTTTTGATAACCTAACTCCTCCACCAACAAGCACAATCGGTCTTTTACAATTATGAACTAGTTTTACAACTTCCTGCATTTCACTTTCCTTAATTTCATTCTTCGTAATATTTATTTTTGGACTTTGAAATACTTTCAATTTTTCCGGATCAACATCAGCTCTTTGAATATTCATCGGGATATCTAATAATACTGGCCCAGGCCTACCTGATTTTGCGATATAAAATAGTCTTTCCAATTCATACTTAATATCATTTGGATCTTTGATAATCACCGCTTCTTTTACAATCGGTTTTACCATGCTGACAATATCAGTTTCCTGAAACCCTAATTGCCTAATATTTTTTTTAAATTTAAATTCATAGGTATTTACCTGTCCAGTAATAAATAGACATGGTATAGAGTCAAAAAAACAACTCCCGATGCCCGTTATTAAATTCGTCGCTCCAGGACCGCTTGTCGCCATTGCCACCCCGATATTTCCATTCATTCTTGAATAACCTTCTGCGGCAAAGGCTGCGGTTTGTTCATGATGCATTGAAATAACAGTGATATCTTTTCTTTCATATAAAGAATCCAAAAGATGAGTTATTGCTCCCCCACAAAGTTCAAAAACATGATTAACATCCTTTTGGACTAAAAAATTAATAATATAATCTGATACTTTCATAAAAGTTACTTTCTTCAAAAAGTTTAAAAACATTAATACAGCAATTGATTTATTACAAACCAATCCAAGCTTTTCTTTAAACCAGAAAATAAATCATACTTTGGTTTCCACAATAAAAGTTTTTCAGCTAAAAAAATATCCGCTTGCCAAAAATCAGGCTCTACTCGGGGGTTATCTTTTCCTCCCCATAAAGCAGAAACCTTTTTCTTTGAAATTTCATTAATTACGGCTACTACTTCCTTTATTGAATATTGCTTACCCGCCCCGATATTAATTATCTCCCCGCTTATTCTATCCTTATTGATTACCGCTAGAATATAGGCTGATAAAACGTCTTCAATAAACACAAAATCCCTAACATTATTTGGCGAAGAAAGAACTGGATCAACCCCCTTTAAACACGATAAAATCAAAAAAGGGATTAACCGGTTTTTATCCTCATAATAGCCATAAGGTGAAAACAATCTTAAGGTGACTATTGACTTATTTTCTCTTTTAGCCAAAGCCTGACAATACAAAGTGCCAGCAGCTTTAGAAACTCCGTAATCAGTTAAAGGTTTAAGAACATCGGTTTCTTGCATTACTTTATGCTTAATACCATATTCAGAAGAAGACCCGCTATTTACAAACACTTCAAATCCAACACTATTACAAGCATCTACCAAATTAACTGTAGCCGAAAAATTAGTATCAATAATATACTTGCTGTTAATTTGCCCAAGACTTGCCCCGCAAGTTGCTGTATGAAAAATTATTTCCGGCTTAATTAACCTCACCATATCATTTACACATTTAAAATCCAGCAAATCGACATCATATGCTGTAATTTTTCCTATACTCTTTTTAAGTCTCCAAATATCTGAATTTTCTCTTTTAAAAATAAATACTTCGGCCTGCGCGGAAACACATTTGTGTACTAAATTAGAACCAATAAATCCCGTGGCTCCGGTTATTAGTATTTTTTTACCTTTAAGCGAATCTAACATATTTCCTAAGCCTTATAGTTTATACAAGATTACTTTTATACCACAATAAGGTTTTTTTGATTCCTTGTTGCAAACTATATCTCGGTTTCCATCCCAAAACTTTTCTTGCCTTCTTCGAATCAAGATATTGTTTTTTAATCTCATATTTAGCCTTGTTTAAAATCTTATAATTTGCTTTCTTAGACGCTATTTCAAACAATTTATTTAAAATCTCTAAAACTGTTATTGGATTTTCATCGCTAAAATTAAATGCGCTGCCAGCTAAATTTAAACTTTTTATTTTTTCCGCAAGCAAGATATAACCTTCAACTATATCTTCCACATATACATAATCACGAACAAACTTACCATCACTGCGAATTATTAATGTTTTATCGTTATTTACGCAGCGCATCGCATCAGGAATTATTCTGGAAAAATTATAATCTCCCGGTCCATATATATTCCCGCATCTAGTTACACATACTGGCAAATTGTAAGTATGAAAATAAGTATAGGCAATTAAATCAGCGCAACTCTTAGAAACATCATAGGGATGATCTCCTTTTAATTCCGATTCTTCCGAATAGGGGAGTTTATCATGAGAACCATACGCCTTATCGCTAGAGGCAATGACTATAGAGTTTATAAAACTCTTTCCTCTGGATGCTTCCAGAATATTCCAAGTCCCTTCAATATTCGATTTAAATGTTGTTATAGGATTTTTGTTTGAACGGCCAACAATTGCCTCTGCAGCTAGATGGAAAATTATTTCAGGCTTTTCCTGATCAATAATATTCTTTACCAACTTCATATTTGCCACATTCCCTTTAATCCCTTTTATTCGCTTTCTTAGACCTTTTTGATTTAAAACAATCTGCTTGCGATTTTTTACAATATCAAGACCAATCACTCTTGCTCCGGCTTCAATTAAAATTTTTGTCAGCCAAGAGCCGAGAAAGCCTTCATGCCCCGTAATAAATACTTGTTTATTTTTCCAAAAATTTTTATCCATTATTAAATATCCCTTTATTACCGTATTTGCCAAGGAGCATCTTGATTATCAATCATCTCCTCAAGTTCTATTTTATCACGCAATGTATCCATGCATTTCCAGAATCCATTGTGCTTATAGACCCCAAGCTGCTGATCTTTGGCTAATGATTCCAGCGGATTTCTTTCCCAAATAGTATCATCGCCTTTTCGGATATATTTAAATACCTCTGGTTCCAAAACAAAAAAACCCGCATTGATTCTACTGTTTTCCCCTTTTGGTTTTTCTAAAAAACGATTAACCGAATCTTTTTGAATATCCAAAACTCCAAATCTTCCTGCCGACTGCACTGCGGTCAAAGTAGCTAGTTTTTTATTCTTCTTATGCATACTTACCAATTTAGCAATGTCAATATCCGCTACCCCATCACCATAAGTCATCATAAAAGTTTCATTACCAATATATTTCTTTATTCTTTTTAGACGCCCGCCGGTCATAGTATTAATCCCGGTATCTACCATGGTCACTTTCCAGGGTTCTGAAGCAGTTGTATGAATTTCCATTTTATTTTCATTCATATCAATAGTAACATCGCTCATATGCAGGAAATAATGCGAGAAATACTCCTTTATAACATACCCTCGATAGCCTAAACATAGGACAAAATCATTAAAGCCAAATGATGAATAGATTTTCATTATATGCCATAAAATAGGCTTACCGCCTATTTCAATCATTGGCTTGGGAATCGATTCCGTAGCTTCACTAATTCGCGTTCCTCTGCCTCCACATAATATTACTACTTTCATAATTATGCTCCTAGGTTAACTTTAATATTTTGTAAAAACTTAATATTAACTCGATTTTTATAATAAGCCACTATTTTTTGCAATAACCCACTTGGCACAATAATTACACCCAAAGAAAAAAACCAGAACCCTAAATTAAACAAATTACTCCACTTAAGCTTAACTAAATAATATATTTCTCTTAAAGCATACCGTATCCCACCAAAACTTCTAATCTGCACCAGTCCGATATAATTGTTTGCTATAAAATTAGCTATCAGATATTTTCTCAAAGGAATAAATTTTTCTTCATTAAATGATTTAACTATTAAATCATACCAAACCATCATCGGTGATTTAATATAAATAGCCGGATTCATTGAGCCATTTCGATCGATTCTTACTGCGACTGTATTATCGCTTAAAATAACTGCATCACTTATTTTTAAAACTTGGACAACCATGGACGCCATTTCTACAAATGCTTGATTAAGAAAACTAAAATCTTGCATGAACTTTTTACGAAAAGCGATGCCTGATATCTGATCTGATAAAGCGATAACATCCCTAACATCTTCAAAAGCATTATTTATCGATACAATAATATCGGATTCAAACTGTTTCTTAACCCTGACTGCCTTAGAAACTGACTCAACAAACCAATAATATGACCTTGTCACAATCCCAATATTAGCAGACTGTTTAAAAGCGTCGTACATCCGCTTTAGCGCATTAATATCCGCGATATCATCCGCGCTAATGAAATAAATAATCTCGCCAATTGCGTATTGTTTGCAGACATTCAAATTACCTCCGCATCCGACGTTCTTTTCGTTTACGATAATTTTTATCCGGTCATCTTTAATTGTTTTTACTTTAGAGACTGTATCATCAGTAGAAAAGTTATCTACTATAAGCAATTCAAAATCAGCAAACGTTTGATTTAGAATGCTATTTATAGTTTCTAGTATTGTATCCGCGCCATTATAAACCGGTATACAAACACTGACTTTTTCTTTTAATATTTTTTTTGCGTCTTGCATAGTCAAAGATTCTTCCTCAATACAATCTCCCAATTATAGTATCCAATAATTGGAATCTTAACATTTCTCAGTATTTTAAAAAACTTATTATTATACGCGTCACGATTAATTCCTATGCGTTTAAAAATAAAATCTGAAACAGGAAACCAATACATTCTCTTTTTGTTAACTAATATATTGAAGTTATATTTTTTAATTTTATCTAACAACTGGCTTTCAGAAGTATATTCTTTTAAATGAGTAGGATCAAGCGCCCATTTACCATTACACCGATAAAAATACCAGCCATACCATTTTTTAAAAACTGTAGACAGATAAAAGATCCCGTTTTTAGATAAAATCCTAAAAGCCTCTTTAATTAATCCTTCTTCTTCAGGCATATGTTCAATCACCTGATTTGATATCGCAAAATCAATGCTTTCACTTTCAAGCATCGGAAGAGTCCCTACATCAGAAACAATGCATGAGATCCTATCACTAATATTTCTCACATTACTTATTCTCTTTTCAGAGATATCAACAGCAGTAATACTCTCAACATTCTCCAGCAAGCCCTTTTTAAGTAAAGCAAATAAAATAGATCCATCACCTGATCCCAGATCAATGAATTTTTTTATATCATTTTGTTTGAAAATATCTCCAATGATTTCAGGCAAGTCATCAGAATAATAATGTATATATTTTTTTGAATATTCATCTAATTTCATTTGATCATTAATCCTAAATTGTTATTGCAAATAAAAATCAAGTTTTTTTCTTAGAAAAATCAAATATATGTCCGGCAACTTTCAGAAAAGCCCGTCCAAAATATTTCAGATCATCAATGTCCCTAATGCTTAATATCTTTCTGGCAACAAATTCCGGTGAATAGCTGACAGAATACAGACTTTGCACCAGCTGCAACAGCTTTTCCTTGGAAAAATCTGTTTTCATTAATGGGCTTTTCATGTCATAATCTTCCCAGTTCGTGCTATATAAAAGATCCTTATGTTTACATTCTTCAAATAATGGAGTTCCCGGATAAGGCACAACTACAGTGGACTGCATGGTATAAGCATAATCTTTTTTTAATAGGAATTTACCTAATTTTAGAGTATTCTGCGCGTCTTCATATGATTCCCAGGGATAGCCGAACATTATTGTAATATGCGGATAAAGCCCCGCGCTTCTTGCATCTTGACAGCTGGGAATAATTGTTTCCAGCCTAAGATTTTTCTTAATCCTGTCCAAAGTAGTCTGATTCCCTGATTCGATTCCAAACAAAAGAAAACGAAATCCGGCTTTTTGCATCAGCTTATATTCTTCAAAACTCAATGCCCCAAAACGCATATTGCAATCAAGCGTTACCTTTTTATTCAGCCCCCTCTTGATCATTCCCAGGCAAAATTCTTTCAGCCATTTACCTACGGGAAAAGTTCCGGAATCATCCATAATTTCTTTAACCTGAAATTTATCCACCAGCATCTCAATCTCATCCAGTACATTCTCGGGGTTTCGGCTTCTGAATTCCGGATATAATTGCGGCCAGCTGCAAAACGTACATTTTCCCCACCAACAATCCCGCCCGCTCATTATATATGTACCAGGAGTTTTGCGATAATTTCCGTTTTTATAAGCATACAACTGCCACTTAGTTAAAACTCTATCAATAAACGGAAGAGTATTTAAATTGTGCTTTAACTCAAATTTACCGGTATTTTTTATTTTCTCATCTTTTCTATACCAAATTCCTGGTTCTAAATGCGCGCCAAGCGTATAATGCTCACCTGAATCCTGAGCTTCTCTGACCGCATTGCAGAGATTAAGCAAAAGAAAATCATAATCACCTCCGGTAATTATAAAATCAACCTGTGAATTGATCATTGACTCCTCCGGCATTGCCGTAACATGATCGCCGAATAAGACAGTCAATGGTCGATAGTCAATGGTCGATAGTCGTTTAATGTCGTTTATGATTTTCCAGTGTTCTTTGACCACAGGAGTTTTAGTTTCCATTGCAATAAGATCAGGTTTTTCATTCTTTATGAAATCAATAAACTGCTGATACTCCCAATCCATGGCAATACAATCATTCCAGAGCACATCAAACCCTTCCCGTTTAAGCAAAGATGCCGCTTGCGCCGGAACAACCGGATAAATATAAGTAGGGTCTTTAAAATATTGAAACTGCCTATTTTGGGAAAGCAATGGCGTTCCCTTTTCTTTATTCAGCGGTGGATAAGAAATGATTATTTTCATAATTGATTACACTTTCTTCAATTGCTCTAATTAACCTAATTGATCTAATTTCTAAATAACCTGTTAAAAACTCAATTCCCTAAAATCTAAACATATATTACACAACAACTGAACATTATGTTAGTTTGTTAACTATTGCGTTAAATATTAGATTAAGTTCTCTTGCTTCGTTAGAAAGTATTTTTGCTTCTTTTTCAAGCTCAGGACTTGTCACCAATACAATTCTTAACCAATATTTAGTTTCTCTCGCTTCTTTTTTACAAATCCCAATTTTATGCTTAAAATCCTTCTTAGACTCCGCATCATCCGCTTCACAATAATTCGCTCCAACAGATGTTCCTGCCGCTACTAACTGTCTTATTACCGTTACGGTAATATTATCCGTCTTTATTCTCTTTGCAAAACGAACTATTTCCTCACCAAATTTGGCAGTTCGCTCCTCTAAATCATACTTTTTATCTTTATTTTCATTCATTTTAGGTCTATTAGTTATTAGATATTTATTTAAACCATACTTTCCGTTTTTAATTTTAGGTCAATTAGTAATTAGAAATTAGAAATTTAGTCACCCATTTTTTATCTTTTTCATTCATTTTAGGTCTATTAGTTATTTATTTAAACCATACTTTCCGTTTTTAATTTTAGGTCAATTAGTAATTAGAAATTAGAAATTTAGTCACTCTTTTCTTCTTTAAGTTGTTTTAAAAACAGCCCCTTAATAAAAAATATGCCATAAGTAATATGAGTCACAATAATAAATATAATCACCGGGATAACGAGTGCAAGCTTCTTAAAAAAAGAAATTTGCTTGTCTGTCCCCAGCACCCATACGGCATTAGCCGCGATAATTGCTGAATAAAACGTTATACAGGCTAAATATACTGACTTCATTACCAAAGAGATTAAAGCTAATCCTGCTCCGATGATCAGTAGCCCGACAAATAAGCTGGGCACAAAATAAGCAATTTTCCGGGATGTTTCAGGAAATCGCTTGGCAAAATTACCGCGATGAGTAGCATAATTTTCTATCTGCTTTATATGTCTGTTTAAAGAATCCCGCCGATGATGATAAACCAGGACATCCGGATCATAGATGATTTTCTTATTCAGCTTTTTCGTGATTTCCAAACAGAGTTTTGTATCTTCTCCGGGATAAAAACTACTGTCAAAACCACCCAGTTTTGCGAATATTTCCCGGCGCACCAGAAAATTACAAGACGGATAGTCATCTACTTCCATAATTTTACTACCCGGAACATATCGATAGGTATATGGGCCGGAAACCGTGACTGAAGCAAAAGCATAACCACTTGCCATACCCGCAAAACTGCTTTCCAATGGAGTTACTGACGGCCCGCCAACAGCAGCTATTTCCTGTTGTTTAAAGTGTTTGACTGCCTTGTTCAGCCAATTTGGCTCAGGATATGCATCATCATCCAAAAAAGCAAATATATCCGCTTTTGAATGCTCCAGCGCCAGATCTCTTTTTAAAGCCGGCCCCATATTTCCTGTGGGAATAATCCTGATTTTACCTTCAAAGGGAATAAAGCCGGCATTAATTTCATCGGGAAAAACTAAAAGCTCAAAGTTTGCATAATCAAGCTTAAGACATTCCTGGATCGCTTTTTCCAGATTCAAGTTAAAATATTTAACCGGTATGATAATCGCTACCGAAAGATCACTCATTTCATATTCCCCTAAGATTTTACCCTTAATTTTTATGCTTTAGGCCTGCCAATATCAAAATATTTAAAACCTAATTTTCTCATTTTAGCAGGATCAAACATATTTCTTGCGTCTATAACAATTGGATGCTTTAGCAATTTTTTTATTTTTGTAAGACTAAGCTTTTTAAATTCCGGCCACTCGGTAATAAGCACTAAGGCATCACAGCCTTTAATTGCCTCATAAGCATTTTTACAAAAATCAACATTCGGCAATAATTCTTTGGCATGCGCCATTGCCTTGGGATCAAAAGCTTTAACATGCGCACCTTCGGCCTCCAACATGTTTATAATATCAATTGCCGGAGCACTACGCAGATCATCAGTATTCGGTTTAAACGCTATTCCCAAAACTCCAATTTTCTTATCATTTAATATCCATAGTGCTTGCTCTATTTTTTTAAACACCAATTTTCTTTGATTTTCATTAACCTTTTCTACTTCTTTTAAAATATCAAAATTACACCCTAAACTCTGGGCAATCCTAATAAAAGCCTGCACATCCTTAGGAAAACAACTGCCGCCATAGCCTATCCCCGCTTTTAAAAAACTGCTGCCGATTCTTTTGTCTAAGCCCATGCCTTCAGCAACTTTTTCAATATCCGCGCCTACCTGCTCACAAACGTTTGCCACCGCATTAATAAACGAAATTTTTGTCGCCAGAAATGAATTTGAAGCATGCTTGATAATTTCCGCGCTTTGGATATTAGTCACCACAATTGGCGCTTTTAATGGTTCGTAAAGCTTTACGAGAAGTTTTCTAGCTTTTTCACTTTCCACGCCTAAGACAACTCTATCCGGATGCATAAAATCTTCAATCGCTGAGCCTTCCTTGAGAAACTCAGGATTAGAAGCCACATCAAAATCAACTTTATGATTATTCAAGCGCATTATATATTTAACCCATTTATTGGTTTGAACCGGCACAGTACTTTTTTCCACCACGACTTTATAATTATTCATATAGCGCGCTACATCACGCGAAACTTGTTCAATATATTTCAAATCAGCATCACCATCAAGTTTAGGCGGCGTTCCCACCGCGATAAAAATTACTTTTGATTTTTCTACTGCTGTTTTCATATCATTGGTAAAAAAAAGCCGTTTTTCCTTGCGGTTTTTCGCGACCAATTCCTCTAATCCAGGCTCATATATCGGAATGATTCCCTTATTCAGATCTTCTATTTTCTTTGCATTATTATCAACACAAATGACCGTATTCCCCAGTTCGGCAAAACATGTACCGGAAACCAATCCGACATATCCTGTTCCCACAATGGCAATATTCATTTTCCATCCTTTTTTTAAGATTATCTGATTATTTATTTTTTTAATTCTTTAGCAAAATACTCCGCGGTTTTTTTAATTCCTAGCTCAACGGGTATTGCCGGCTGCCACCCTAAAATTTTCTTCGCTAAAGTAATATCCGGTTTTCTTCTTTTTGGATCATCTTGCGGCAATGGTTCAAATCGAATTTTAGACCTAGACCCCAGAGATTTAATCACCATTTCCGCCAAATCTGTCATTTTATATTCACCGGGATTACCTAAATTCACCGGCTGCTTATAATCCACATTCATTAATCGGCAAATTCCTTCAATTAAATCATCAACATAACAAAATGAACGAGTTTGGTCTCCATCGCCATAAACAGTCAAATCAATATTTTTTAATGCTGAGACAATAAAATTAGAAACAACCCGCCCATCATCTAACTGCATATTCGGACCATAAGTATTGAAAATCCTAATCACCCTAACATCTACATCATGACTGCGCATATACGCATAGGTTAGCGCTTCTGCGCCCCTTTTGCTTTCATCGTAACAGCTTCTTGGGCCAATGGAATTAACATTTCCCCAATAATCTTCTGTTTGGGGATGAACTAATGGGTCTCCGTATATTTCGGAAGTTGATGCAAGGAAAAACTTGGCTTTATGCATTTTGGCAATGCCCAGACAATTATGTGTTCCATTCAGCCCGGACTTTAATGTCTTAATTGGATATTTTAAATAAAAAACCGGAGAAGCAATCGAAGCAAAATGAAAAACCCAATCTAATTTTCCACCAAAACAAATCGGATTTGATATATCATGTTCAACCAGACTAAATTTAGGATTTTCTAACAGCTCCTCGATATTCTCTTTCTTCCCAGTAATAAAATTGTCCAAACATATTACTGAATGCCCATCTTTAATAAATCTCTTACACAGATGCGAACCTAAAAATCCTGATCCACCGGTCACCAATATATTCATATTTAATCCCTCAGCAATCTAGTCTTAAAAATTAAAAAACCTTTTTTGTTTATTTTCGACGCAAACTTTTTAGTCCGATTTCTCACAAAACGTAAATATATCCAAAAAGTATCAATACACATTTTATAAACAGTAGCAATACCTATCCGATTAAGCTCCCGCTGGGAATTGATGCACACAGGTGCTTCTGAAATCTTAAAGCCAAATCTATGGGCTGTTACCAAAAGTTCTAAATCAAAAGCAAATTCCCGGCTGATAAATTCCTTAAATACTGTTTTTAATACATGTGCTTTAAATAATTTTAATCCTGTTTGCGTATCATTGATCGGTAGCCCAAAAAGCATCTTTACAAAAAAGAAATACCCCGAACTTAAGATCCTCCGGTCGCGGGGATAAAATAATTGCGAATTAGGGTGACGTTTCGACCCGATTACAATATCACTTTCCGTCAAGCTCATGATATCAAAAAATGTGTCTATTTGCCCAGGATGCAAATCCATATCCGCATCTAAAAATATAATATACTCACCACTAGCATGCCTAAAACCTTTGCGCAATGCCCGCCCTTTACCATAATTAGCTCTATTTCTATATACCGCTACATTATTTATTGATTCTTGTTTAATAAAATCTTTAACTTCTTTAAATGTATCATCTTTGCTTCCATCATCAACAACAATGATTTCATAATTAAGTTTAAAGTCATCAAAAGTCTTAATCGTTTCTTCTAAACTTGAGACAATTCTATCCTGTTCATTATAAGCCGGCATTATTATTGATATTTTACTTCCATTCAAGCTTTTCATACATTTTTTCTCTTTAATCCAAAAAGATTTATCACAAATAGTCCTATCGCGCAAAAACAAACCATATACATTACCTGAATTAAGCTATTATGAAAAACCTTGATTAATCCAGCCTGGATAAAAACAAACCCTCCCGCGATATAAATAAATTTCATATTATGTACTGATAAATAATAGTATAAAAACACACTGCATAAAGCGTAAAAACTCATACTAACCACAAATGGCATAACCAAAGGAATACATTCTGGATATACTGCTCCAGCCAATGTTTTAAGTATAAAATTCGGAAACATTATACATATTGCTCCGGCAACCGAACACATTAGCCCGACAACCAACAAGCTTTTTTTAAGTGTCCCGGTTGTATCCTTATTTTGCGTGTATTCCGCAGCTATTTTCGGAAACATCACGATTGTTACTGCGCCTGGCAAATAAAGAATTATCTTGCCGATCATCCTGGCTACAGCAAAATACCCCGCGTCTTCTGCTGAGAAATAAGGACTTATCAGCTGCAAATCCATATTGGTTAATAAAGCAAAGCTAAAAAGCGCGATAAAAGCTGGAAAACAATATTTAGCAATATCCTTCAAATTAAGATTTGGATCAGAATCCTTGCTACCGACCTCAGGCTTAAATAAAAAATACTTACGTAATGGAATAAAACTAATCAGAATAGTCGCCACACTCGCTATAATAAGCGCGGTTAATGCCCCCCCTACTCTAAAACCTAAGTTAACCAGTAATATCCCGAACCCCAGCCTTAATAAACTATTTGCTAACGACGCAGTGCCTAAACTTTTAAATTTCTCTAGGCCTTGCAATGCTCCTATATTTAAAGGGAAAAGCGTTGAAGCAAACAGCAAAAACCCGACAATAACAATTAAAAAATCATTATCAGTCTTGTAATAAGCACTTATATTTGAGCGAAAAATCACAAAAACAAGTAATATCCCAATACCAACTAAACCTAATTTACTTAAAAACATCCGCAAAAAATCACGGATATTAGCGTATTTTTTTTCCGCTTTATAGCTGGCAATGAACTTTGTAACAACTGCCTGTAAAGTCCCAGTTGGCATAGCAGTAATTATCGTTAATCCCAGTAATTTATCTAATAAACCAAAATCAATCGGCGCCAAGGCCCTGATCATGAATAACTGATACAAAAGATTAAATATACCGCTCAATGTTGTAGCTATAAACATTATGCCGGCATTTTTTATAAATGATTTTTTCTTCACTCTTTAAGGGTCTTTTCTTGATTTATATATAAAAAAATATTTTACCATCAGAGACTATACATGTCAATCAAATCACCATAACATATAATAATTAAATCAGTTAAACTAAAACTGGTTTCGTATTAAAAGTTTATCCAGTAATTACAACTCATCCATACTGCCGCTGCAATAGCCTTCAAGATCAATGCAAATATGATTAAATCCTAATTTTTTAAACTTATCTATTAGTTTTTTATCAAAAACTTTAAACAATGCTTTGATTTTATTCTTACTAACCTCAATCCTGGCAATGCGTTCATCCATCCGCACCCGGACTTGTTTAAAGCCCAGCGATTTGATCAGATTTTCCGCGCAAGCAACTGCTTCTAAATCTATATTATTCAGACTTGTTTGATAAGGAAATCTCGTAGCCAGACAACTCGATGATCCGCTATCCCACTGTTTAAACCCAAAATAGCGAAGCAATTGTCTTATTTCTGGTTTAGTAAGCTTGGATTCAGCCAAGGGAGAACTTACCCCTAATTCTCGCAATGCTTGCTTGCCTGGTCTGTGCTCACTTAAATCATCAAAGTTAGAGCCTTCAATTACATGTTTAAGCTTATTGGTTTTAGCGATTTTCAGCAATTGCTGCATAATCTGCTTTTTGCAAATATAGCATCTGTTTTTCGGATTTTTACTGATTTTACTATTTTTAAGCACATCAAGTTTTATAACCTTATATCTACATCCTATCTGTCTAGCTGTTTTAATTGCCAAATCCAATTCCGAGTTAGGAAAGAAAGCTGATGCGATAATCACAGCCAAAACATTCTTATCTAAAACATCATAAGCTGCTTTTAATAATAAAGTGCTGTCAATGCCTCCGGAAAAAGCCACAACCACGCTTTTTAGAGATAGAAGCTGATTTTTAAGCAGCTTTAGCTTATTTTCTGTTTTTTTATCCAGCATTTGGCTCTTAATCATTTATCGAAGTTACTTTATAGGCAGGAAATAATTAACTTTGCCCTGTTTGTTCCCCATTTTAAACACAACGCATATGCAAGCCCTTGGCTGCTAAATACTTTTTAGTCTGTTTGACCTTATACTTTCCATAATGAAAAATTGATGCTGCTAAAACCGCGTCTGCTTTGCCTTTGTAAAGACCGTCATACAAATGCTCAAGAGTTCCCGCTCCGCCGGAAGCAATCACCGGGATATTCACTGCCTCGCACACTGCCCGCGTCAGTTCAAGATCATAGCCGGATTGCGTGCCGTCTTTATCCATGCTGGTCAGCAGGATTTCCCCTGCTCCCAGAGCCTCAACTTTTTTAACCCATTCAATTACATCAATACCAGTAGGTTCTCTGCCGCCGTAAATATAAACTTCCCACTTACTAGCTGATGGCTGATGGCTGATGGCTGATGGTCTTCTTTTTGCGTCTATGGCAACCACAATACACTGATTGCCGAATTTTCTGGCTGCTCGTTTGATCAGCTGGGGATTTTTAACCGCCGCAGTATTTAAAGAAACTTTATCCGCGCCTTTGCGCAAGATAAGCTCTATATCTGAAAGCTTACGAATTCCACCGCCTACTGTAAACGGAATAAATACCTGTTCCGCGGTTCGCTTAACCACATCAAGCATGGTTTTGCGATGATCAGAACTTGCGGTAATATCTAAAAACACAACCTCATCTGCGCCTTCCCGGCTGTACATTGCTGCCTGTTCAACCGGATCGCCGGCGTCTCTGAGATTAAGAAAATTAATTCCTTTAACCACTCTGCCGTCTTTAACATCTAAACATGGAATTATCCGCTTTGCTAACATTTAGTCACCTCGTTTAACGGTAAAGGCTACGATGCCCGTATCGTCTTACGGTTAGGATTATCGTCTTTTAAAATTCGTCCAAGCATCCCCTAATTTATAGAGTTGTCTGCCTGACTTATCATACATATCTATTAGCTCTTTACATAGATCTATATTTACAAAATCAGAATAAAGATCTTTACATTGACTTAGGCTAACAATCATCTCATTGCATTCTGCCATAGCGTCATCAATATACTTTTGGAACCCAGCCTTTTGATGTCTTTTGGCATAACCTTCAGCAATTAACCTAGGAATTGTTTTACACGCACGCCTTAAT
>Ga0180007_10000816_pt1 | contig 47504 bp, 71 predicted proteins | sample MM_PC_MetaG_FD_121122 | JGI IMG/M metagenome (GOLD analysis project Ga0180007, IMG submission 121122) | Groundwater microbial communities from the Aspo Hard Rock Laboratory (HRL) deep subsurface site, Sweden - MM_PC_MetaG | ecosystem: Environmental > Aquatic > Deep subsurface > Groundwater... | reverse complement strand
GGGCTTATGATTACGTCGAAAATCAACAGATGCACCACGCGTAAAACGAAAGGACGCCCAGTTCCGAACGAAGTGAGGAATTGACGCTTCGCGTCAACCCTTTAGGGCTGGGAGGATGTCACGCTAGTTCTATATTCTTTTTAGAAAAATCTAAATTTGGGGCTGGATTTAGAAAGAAGCAGACCTTAAAAAAAGAAAAAACAAAAAAATAAAACTATTTCTTCTTTGTTCTTTTCTTCTTAGGTAGCTTTCTTAATTGTCCCGCCACTCTGACCTTTCTTCTCGTTCCTGGAACCTTCCTTAAGAATCCTTTGACTCGTGTTCTCTTTGGCTTGACTGTTTTTTTCTTTGGCAATCTTCTTAGTTGCGCTTTTACGCGGACTTTCTTTTTCTTGCCCGGAACTTTTTTAAGATAACCTTTGACTCTGGTTTTGTGTATTTTTGCCATGCTTCGCCTCCTTTAATATAACAAGTTTTTGGAATGATTTAAATGTTTTGGGTGGTGGGTTTTTGAAGAAAATTTGCGAATGCTACGAAGGACATTAACCCCCCTAAAATAACAATCCTTAAATATCTCTGAAGAATTCGAGTCTTATGGCAAAACCAGAAGAATCCTGTAATCATAGACAGATGTTAAGAAGAAAAGGAGACTACTGTGGTAAATGCGGAGTTGATTTAAGACGCCCAATTCATTTAGAAGCATTCATCGCGATAAAAATATACACAGATTCTAAACTAATAAAAATAATTTTAGACCATCTTAGGGGGCTTGACCGAAGAGGGCAGCATCATGTTGAGACCGAAATAATTACCTCGGGAAGAGCAATCTTTGATTATCTAAAAGAGATTGAACCAGGAGAAGAACACACCGTCACAGGCCGTTTTGAGGGTATTAAAAAGGTACGGGATTACAATGTTGCCCAAAACTGTGGTGAATTACATTTCATGACTTTCATAAGAACAGCAGATACCCTTATCCAAAGAATTGCAGAAGCAAGTTATCTCAGCAACAGGTGCCGCATCCACATTATGTCTTACTCACCAAGATTGCTTTCAGCACGAGACTTAACAGACCTATTTCCTTATGGAGATAGAAGAATCACACACCTTTGATAATATTTAAAAGTATATTTTTTAAGGTTGTTTATGGATGATGTGGTACTAATAGGAGATATTCCTAATAACACAGACAACAACAAAACTGCTCATTAACAGGTCGACGACCCCTAGGAGAAGATTCAAAACTTTCCTCTTCTTCCCACGTGGTTGGTGTAATTTCCTACAATAAACCTCCCCAAAAAACCCAACACCACATTAACCTCCGCTGATGAAAAGCCTAACTCCACTGCTTATTAAAAAAGCAGCTATCATCAAAATGAAAGAATGTTTCAGCCCTGCTTTAATGCTTCCTTCTGTCAATTTCCCTATGACCAAGCCCACAAAAAATCCCTGTGTCAGGAGAAGATAAAGAAAAGGCCTGGAAAAATCTTCAGGATTCAATTTATCTGCACCACCTGTCGCTGAAAAATCATCTCCAGCTCCAAAACCACCAAAACCTCCAACCCCGGCAGTAAGCGGCAGAATCTTGAACTCCATAATAAGAATTATCCCTATAAAAATAAAAAAAATCACATAACCCTGAACAATGAGCCCGTAAATTGCAGACTTTCTTTCCTTTTTTAGTTTTTCAACTTCAGAAATAGACTTTGCAGTTGAATCCAAAATATAATCAATATCTCCTCCTGCTTTTTCAGCTTCTCTTATCAGCGCAATCGCCCTTTTCACGACAGAGCTTCCTATATCCTTAGAAAACGTCTGAAAAGCCTCGTCTACAGGAATCCCGAGCTCTATCTGGTTGGCTAATTTTTCAACATGAGGATTCAAAACCCCGTAATTATTCTTTCTCGTATTAACTATTCCCTTGCTTATCGGCGTTCCAGCAGCTACGCTTTCTGCCAAATTCCTAGTAAACTCCAAAAACATCTCGTTAATCTTTTGTCCTTTTTTATTTTCAAGAGCAAAGCCCATGACAAAGGGAAGAGCAACCACTCCAAATGCAATCCCCAGCAAAAAGAAAAGCATCTTCTCATCCTTATAGAAAAAGATAAAACCAAACGCAGCAATCACTAGGCCTGCAATCATTCCAAACCAGTGCATTTTTTTCAAAGCCATTTTATTTTTTCACTCCTAGCTTTTTAAATTCTAAAGCAGTTTGATGAACAAATGCCCCTGCGTTTCCCCAAACCAAAAATAACCAGAATGGAACACTAATAAAATTGGAAAATGAATACGCCCAAACACCCTGGTTTACAGCAATAATTTCACCGGTTGTCCCCAATAACGCTGAAAAAATAAAAATAAGCAAAGTTAACTTAGATTTCCATTTAATTAAACCACCAACACTAACAATCCCAACTAATGTAGAGGTCAATAATATGTTTTCATAAAACAAAACAGCAAACAATACATTTAAAATTGCAAATATTGCATTAAAAATAATATTTTTCCATTCTTGCAGGATTTTTCTTTCTAATTTATTTTCCATTTTCAGTAACTCGGCTGCCTTATCTGCAAAAATACAAGGAAGACAGCATTTAATAATGAGATTATAAAAACAGCCAATAAACTTATTTGAAAAGGTCCTAACCCTATGTTTATCCCTGAAATTGTCATCATAATCAGCAAAAGCAAAAAAATCATCGGAGCTGCAATCACAATGCTGATGTAAATATCTAAAAAAGTTTCCACGAGTTTAGTGTATTTTTGCCTTTCCAACCTGTAGCTAAGAAGCAGACTTTCCGCTCTTTTTTCAAAAAATTCTGATAGGTTTGCTCCAGAGGTTATTGTGGTTGACAGCCCAGACAAAAGCTCTGAAAGTTTTTCACTTGGAGCTGTTTTAGAAGAATTATTCAACGCAGTGGTTAAATCATACCCGTACAAGTTTATCTGATTCAAAATTTTTCTAATTTCTCTTCTCAGATAAGGATACTCTTTACTCAAACCAATTATTCTAAATATTTCACTTGGCTCAATCCCAGACCCAGATATTGCACTCATATGGATGACAGCAAAAGGCAATTCTTGGTCTATTCTTTTTCCGATAGATTTTTTTTCAGTTGAAGGATAAAAATAAAGCCCTAGAAAAACCAGCAATGGAATTGCCAGAGGTATCCAAAAAATTTTGCTCAATCTGATTAAATACTCTCCAGTGCGAAATTCAAAAAAAGGCCAAACAAATGACACATCAAAAAACAACAAAGAAATCATAACAAACACAGAAATAATTGCTGAAAGAAAAACAGAGAGATATATCATTGCAACATAAGATTCAAATAAAACATCAATATTAGCTTTTCTTAATCCGTCGTAAAGGCCCTTAAAACTGCCCTTTTTTACAGCCCTGCTCGCAGAATCCAAGAACACCCGGTTTGCTAACTTCAAATACCCACGAGACGCTTTGAATTCCTCAAACTTTTCTTCTCCCTGATGGTCTTTTTTCTTTAACTTTTTAATAAACTGCTCTCCTATATTCAGCTCTTGTAAAAATTTCTTTTTATCTCGCGACCTAAGAACAACATCAACAGCAGGACCAGTTCTTTCAAATTTTACATTCTCCCAATCATGATAGGCATTTTTCTTTTTCTCAGAAACAGAAGGCAGTTTCTTTGCAACAGATATGTTTTTCAATATTCCAGGGATAGAACTGTTTATTATTTTCATTCCTTCAATCAAAGATTTAATAGCACCAATTAATAATCTCCTCTCATCTTCTTTCGCAAACCCGAGCTTTCCCATATAACTAGATACCTCTCTAAGCATCTCAATTTCCACACCAACATTTTTTTCCAATTCATCTATCATCTTTTACAGCATCTCGCTCACCTTTTTTTGAAAATTCAATATCTCACGTTTAGCAGAAGCCATCTTAACAGCATCTTTTTCTCTGCTAGCCTGTTCTAATTTTTCTGTCGCATCTTTAATCGCTGTCAAAAGCTGGGCTAGAACAGTTATTTGCTCTTTTTTCATCACTAAAGAAAAGAGAAGATGTTTAAATAGTTTTCAATTACTCAGATTCACACAAGATTAATTTAACATCCCCAGGAGAGATTATAACAAATTCACAGCCCAATGATGTTTTATAATGATTTTGTATGATAACAATATGAAATTAATCAATTATAGTTTTCAATCACTCCCCAATGCCATACTTGCTCAAAACCCCAACCGGATTTTTATGATACTCGTTTATTATCCATCCGACCTCGTCAAAGCCAAAGACTCTTTTTTTGTACAGCCCATAAAGGAGTTTTGCCCTTGTCAGAAGGTCTTGATATAATTTTTCAACAGGTATTCCAGTTCTGGTAGAAATTTTTTCAAGCGCCTTGCTATGTTTTTTTGAATAAAACAAATCTTTTTTAGGGTCCCATCTAAACGGCGTGTTAACCAAAGCAGTGCCTTCTTTATCAACATTTACCACCTCGACAATTTCTCTTACTTTTCTGGTTTCTTGTTTTCCTACTGATGCATGCGTCATGATTGCAACACAATCCAAAGAATTAACCAGTGTTGGAGATAAATTAATTGGAGGAGTCTGAAGTCTTCTGATTAAAGTGTCTATAGAATCAGAGTGCATAGTGCTGATAGAAGCATGCCCAGATGCCATTCCCTGAAACAAAACAAAAGCCTCTTTCCCCCTAACCTCTCCAACAATTAGATAATCAGGATTTTGCCTGAAAGAACTTTTTAAGATTTCAAACAAATCTATTTCTCCGATTTTCCCCACACCTATTGAAGTTCTTGCAACAGAAGGAAGCCAGTTTTCTCTTGGCAGATTTATCTCTCGAGTATCTTCAATACTTACAACTCTCGCCTCCGGCGGAATGAAAAATGCAAGAGCATTAAGCAAAGTAGTTTTACCAGAAGCAGTACCTCCTGTAACTAAAATATTTGCTTTGTGTTCTAACAGCACCCAAAAATAAGCAAGCATCTCAGGGCTTAAAGTGTTCATAGAAATTAGCTGTGTAGGTGTCCAGGGAATTTTAGTAAACTTTCTTATAGTAAATGTAGGCCCGCGGGAAGAGACATCTTTTGTATATGTTGCATTAACTCTAGAGCCGTCAGGCAAAGTACCGTCAAGCAAGGGCTGTGCATAAGAAACATATCTCCCGGTGCGTTGCGCAAGTTTTTCTATAAAACTGGCAAGATTATCAAAATCATGGTAGGCAATATTGGTTCTTAAATTCCTGTAAATTCTGTGAACTACAAACAAAGGAGTATCAACCCCATTGCACTCTATGTCTTCTATAAAATAATCTCTCAACAGCGGATCAATCTCATTCAACCCGATAAAATCTCTAAAAAAATAATAAAACATTCTATCATAACTTTCTGAAGAAATTTTAATGTTCAGTTCATCAATAAGTAAACGGGCTGTCTTGTCTATATAATTGGTCGTAGCTTCAAGTGTTTTTTCAACAGCCACGTTGACATTAATCAACTCAAGCATTGCATTTTCAATTTTTTCAAGCACCTCTACTTCATAATCAGTCAAAATAGGTTCTTCTAATTCATACACCAGCTCGTTTAATTTCGCATTCCAATAAATATGGGCTGAAGCATAAGGTGAGATAAGCATGTACCTCACATCAATCCTCTTTTTATCCTCATATCTTGGAAGCGGCGGAACTGTTGGATTTAAATTAAGCTTTCCAATCATATCGATTTTAAAGAAAACATTTATTTAAATTTATGTTAATGTGCTTTAGACCTATTTTTGATTAAGACCTACCAGAACTCTCAACTATAGTGAACCAACCGAAAAAATCAGTTGGTTTACTGCACCAAGAATCCTAGCAGTTGGATTCTTGGGGTTAGCGGAGCAATTAAAGTCATCGAAAGATTTAATTGGTCTGCTGTATATCCACATTAGTGATATTAACCCCACCACGATTTTCAAATGAAAACGAGTAAGGAGTTGAAGCAGCTGTGAATTTTGCCAGTTCTTCAGTTCCAGAATAAGTTAAGTTTGTCACATTAGTATAATCTAAAGTCAACCTGACAGAACTAGACCCTGCACCCTGTTCTGAAACCAAATCTATCTCCCCGTATTCTATCACAATCCCTGGCTCAGAATATGGCTCGCTCAAATCATCCAACACAAAGAAAATCTTATCTTCACCAGGACTGATATACAACTCCCCGCGCTTCATCGCAAAAGCAGATATAACTCTCATGTTTCCAGGACTTTTATCCAACACATCATTGATCTTTTCATCCCAAACACCAAGAGACTCAATTGTCTGCTCCACAACAATCCTGTCCTTTGCTTTGTTTATCTTCGGAGTAGCAATTGCTAAAACAAGCCCAATCAAAGCAAGACCTATCAAAGTATACAAAACTGTTTCTATCCAAATCTGCCCTTTTTTTGTATTCCTCTTCATGTTAACCACGCGACCGTTAGATTAATGAAATCGTGCATATCCTCCCCCTTATATCTATTTTATCTGTTTCATCACACACCCTGCCAGATTCCATCAATGGAGAGATTCCCACAAAATCAAACAGTTCAGTGCTGTTATAAATATATGTTCTAACTTCCCCTTGCACAGGAATATCAAAATTCTCAACAGACAAATCTAACATTCTCATTTCATTTGTAACAACAGCCCCATCTTCAACATTAACAGCAATAGACTCTCCGCTTCTTAAAAATTGCAGTCTAAATCCCTTAACTTTTTCTGCTTTTTCTTCACTGACAGAATCTGCTTCAATAGAAAACCCATACATCCAATTTCCAGACACATTTTCATAGCAGTTATAATCAAAATCTTCATAAAAAGTAAAATAATCTTCATAACCCAAACATTCTGCTCCTTCATTCAATTGGTTTTTAACCAAAGGCACAATAATCCCTGCTATAAAGCCTGCAGCTGCAATTGTTATAAGAATAATTGCAATTATTGCAACAATGGAAGACAAACCTTTTTTTCTGATTCCCATTTACTTAGACCTCCACTACAACCTCAACACCATAATCAATGTCACAAACATACGGAACCATCTCTGATTCTGTTTCTCCAAGCAAAATAGGTATTGCAACAACAGTTTTCCCAAAAGTTGCTTCAGAAGGAAGGGTAAGATTCATTGTCTGTCCAGTGCCAATTGTTCCCCCTCCAACAGGCTGACCAACATCTACTATCTCTCCTTGCCCAAGGATTCTCATTTCTATAGCATAAATCGGAACATTTGCAATATTTTGTATAAACAATTCCCTTGTCCCATCACGAGCTTCAGCCAAAAACCGAACATCTTCACACACCATCGCCACATCTTGTCCACCTTTTTCTATCACTTCTGGAATAAAGACCCTTGCCCACATAAAGATGATAACTGCCAAAACCAAAGCCACAGAAACAAGCAATGTAGTAGCAATAACCGGAGACAATCCCCTTTTTTTCACTCTAATCATGTATCTGAATAATCTTAATTATTTAAAAAGGTATTGAAATTAAAATTTTTGTTAAAGGAAAGGATTTGATTCTCAAAGTTAAAAAAACATTTTTATTCTGGGGGATTATATGTTGTTTGGCAAACATTGTCAATACAATCACACCAGCTTACAGCCGCAGCACATCCAAATTGATATTCTTCTAATTGATTACAACCTTTTGAATCAAAAGTATCTTTATAATTTAAAACTTTATCTTCATCAATTGAATTATGAACACAAACACCACAACTTACAGGCGGCAGAACCTTTATGCAGTTATCATGAGAAGAACAGCTAATTGTTCGAAACTGCTGGTAATATGCATCTGATTCTTCTTCGATAAGCTTACATTGTTCTTCTAAGCTTTGTTGTGAAATTAAATCTTCTAACTGGCCTTGTAATTGTTCTACTTGCGATTGAAGATTTGTATTTTCTTGTTGCAACTGCATTATTTGGCTTTGCAAGTTAACAACAGAATCGTCAGAATTGTTTAGATAATATCCAGCAATAAACGCTCCAATTATTAGTATTATAATAATTAGAATTATTGTTTTGTTGTTCATACACAGAGGAAATTCTTTTTCTTTAAAAAACTATCTTATTCTTTCCTCTGTATAAGGCCAAGAGAAAGGTCAAAACAAATGTTATCCAACACAAGGGAGAGTAATTAATTTAGCAAAGGAATTAATACCAATAAAATATGCAGATTATTTTAACACATTAACAATAGATTGAATTTAATTCTCTCCGATAACTAATGGTTTGGTTATTAATAAGTAGGCTGTATCAATTCCCATGAATCTGTACAATTATCCTTCTTTCTTAATAAACTCATAAGCAGACCAAGCAGCAGTGCAACCCTCAGCAACTCCAGTAATTGCCTGCTTGAAAGGCTTGTCAGCAACATCACCTGCAGCGAAAACTCCTGGAACACTTGTCTCTGCAGTTTTGTGGTCAATAACTATCTCCTTCTTTTTATTTACCTTAACCCCCAGCTTCTCTGCCAACTCAGACAAAACCTCATGCCCGATTGCCACAAAAACCCCATCAAGACCCAACTCTCTCTTTCCTTTGTATTCTTTATCAAGTACAACTCCCTTAACAAAATCCCCTCCTTCAACTTCAACAACATTTGCATTATTAATAACTTCTATTTTTTTGTTCTTTTCAATTCTTTCTAAATTAATTGGCTCTGCCCTAATCTTTTCTTTTCTGTAGATAATATAAACCTTTTTTGCATGCTCTGCTAATAACAACGCATCTTTTGCAGCACTATCACTTCCGCCAATTACAGCAACCCTCTTCCCTCGATATAAAGGCCCATCGCACAAAGCACAATACCCAATTCCCTTATTTTCAAACTCCTTCCCTCCTTTAACCGAATCAGGCAACTTCCTCCACTTTGTCCCAGTTGCAAACAAAATCGTTTTCCCAAAGTAGTCTCCCTTGCCAGTTTTAACTTCAAAACCTTTTCCAGATTTAGAAACCTTCTCAACTTTCTCTTCATTTATCGTAACTAACTCATAACTTTTAGCATGATTCTCAATATTCTCTGCAAGTTCAGCCCCAGTTAATTTAACAAAACCCGGATAATTCTCCACAAGGTTTGTTGTTGTTATAACCCCACCAACAGGCATTTCACTTCCGTGAGAACTGCCCAGAACTAAAACCTTAAGACCTAAACGAGCACCATACATTCCTGCTGCCAGTCCAGCAACTCCTGCACCAATAACTACAAAATCATATTTATCCTTCATATACATCAAAAAAGAAAAGATTATATAAAACATTCGTTATCAGGGTTTATGCAAAAAGAACTTGAAGAATATCTGGATAAACACAATATAAAATACAAAGAATACAAACACGAAGCCGTCTTCACAGTCGAACAATCCCTAAGAGTTAAAGATTCCCTTCCACAAGATGTCTTCCACACAAAAAACCTCTTCCTCAAAGACGAATCCAAAAAATTCTTCCTTGTCTGTATGCACGCCTACTCCCTCCTCAACCTAAAATCCCTAAAAGAACTCCTCCACGCAAAAAAGAAACTCTCCTTCGCCTCAGCAGAACAACTAAAATCCCACCTCAATCTCATGCCCGGCTCTGTCTCAATCTTCGGCATGATGTTCCCTTCATCTTCCAAAGTCACGCTCATCATCGACAAAAAGATATTCTCAGCAAAAAAAGTCGGTTTCCACCCAAACATTAACACAGCAACACTGGTTTTAGACCACACAAATTTTGAAAAGTTCCTGAACACTCTGGATTGCGAGAAACAAGCCCTCGATCTAGAAAATGAAAACTAAACAAGCCCTCATCCTCTCCCTTCTAATAACAGTCCTAATCGCCAACAACATTTTCTTTTTCTCCAACTTCAGCAAAACAGAAATCAACCAAATAACAGTCCAAAGAGCAATCGACGGAGACACCTTCGTCACAACCCAAGGAGAAACAATCCGTCTCGAAAACATCAACACCCCTGAAAAATCCGAGCCAGGATATGAAGAAGCCAAATATTTCCTAAAACAATACGAAAACCAAACCCTTCAATTAGAAACCTCCCAAAAAGACAAATACGGAAGAACCCTTGCTAAAGCCTTCACTCCAAACTACTTAAATCTAGAAATAGTCCAAAACGGTTTAGCAACAAAATTCCTAGTCGAAAACGCAGAGATTCAACTCTTTGCCCAAGCAGAAGCTCAAGCAATCAAACAACAAAAAGGCCTCTGGAAAAAGTCCCCCTACTCCGAATGCCTCCAAACCCAAATAAACCCCAAAAAAGAAACCATCTTAATAGAAAACTCTTGCCCCGACCTAAATCTCCAAGACTGGACCATACGAGACGAGGGCAGAAATAAATATAAGTTCAAAGTCCTTTCTTTTATAGAACTAAACCTCCACACAGGCGAAGGAAATGACAACCAAACAGACATCTTCTGGAACTCAAAGAATGAAATCTGGAACAACGACCGAGACACTGTTTACATCCTTGATTCTGAAAACGCTCTTGCTTATTACCATACTTACGGTTACTAGTTCTGCTCTTGAAATAACATTCACATCCCCAGATTCAGTCCACCTTAACCAAGAGTTCGAAGTCTCCATCAATGCAGACTCAACAGAAACACACGACGTTAAAATCTTTGTCCACAATTCAGAGGACCAAAGCATTGCAAGAAGTGAATATATCTCAGAAATTTTTGACGATGACTGGAAAGACCCCTGGTACTATCTTAAAGAGTCTTTTCCAGATAAAAAAGAATACAAAATAAGAGTTATAGAATCTCCAGACAATGGAAAAATTTGCGTGCGGTTGAGAAAAACCTCAACTCAAACAACTTCAATTGAATGCAAGCCTATTGAAGTAAAAGAATCCTCACAATCAGAAAATACCAAACAAGAAAATAATCCAGACCAATATCAAACCCCTGATTCTGAAAAATCCTCCGAGCCATCAACTCCAAAAGAAAATCTTGAAAATCCTCAAGTTCAAAATCCAACAACCCTTTCCACGTTAAACAATAAAATCCTCCTAAACTCACAGCCAGGCCAATCGCAGGAGAAAGAACAAACATATACAAAACAATACAACAAAAGACAAGTAATCATCTACTCTTTCCTCTTCTTCTTAGTACTCATAATAATTCTCTTAGCTCTAAGAAAACTTTAATTCCTACTTCTCCTTTTAAAATGTGTCTTTGTTTCACCATACACACTAGCTTGGTAATCTCTCCTCAAACCCAACTCCTCAAAAACCTCAGAAACATCCATTACCCTTAAACAAATAGGATTATCATTTCTGTTTAAAAGAGTTACCACAACCCTTTCAGAACTTTCCATCTCCCTAAGTCTTTCTGCATACTCCCTCTGAGCAGCCCACACTATTCCAGACCCAGAAGATTCATTAATATACACCTTAACACCAACACCATCTTCAAAAGCAATTTCATAATGTTTTACCCTAACTTTCATATCTCAAACACAAAACCCTCCTTTTTATTAATTGTCGTTCCCAATTATCTTTAAAAATTCTTAATTCTTTCTTTAAGCAAAATGAAATACGTTTATATTCTCGCAATCCTAATTTTAATTATGCCTGTAACACAAGCCCAAGAAGAAATAACCCTTTCTTCTTTAACGTTGAAAGAAAAAATTGCGCAATCAGTAATGGTCAAAGGCAATAAATTTGACGATAAATTCACAGAGCTGGGAGTCGGAGGAGTGTTTTTAGACGGATTAGAGTCAGAAGAAGCCTACAAAGAATTAATCGAAAAATATCAAGATTCATCAAAAATAAAACTATTTGTTGCTACAGACTTGGAAGGCTATTGGAATCCTTTTCCAAATTACAAAAGCAAATCATTTGGAGAAATTAAAAACCAGGAACAAGCTTATCAATTAGGAAAAGAACATGGCCAAATTCTCAAGGAAACAGGATTTAATTTAGATTTCTCTCTTATTGCTGAATCAAAAAATACTGTTTGGCCTGGTCGTTCTTTTATCGGAAGTAATGAAGAAATAAAACAAAAAATAAAATTCTACATAAAAGGTTTACAAGAACAAAGAGTTATGGCAATTGCAAAACATTATCCTGGCGGAAGCATGCTCAAAGACCCCCATATTTTCAAAGTTAAAGCAAACATTTCTGAACAAGATCTGGAATTATTTGATATAGCGATTAAAAACAATGTTTCTGCGATAATGATAGGCCACACAATTGTTTCAGGAACAATAGACTCAAAAACAAAGCAAAGCACAGTTTCAAAAGAAGTTATATCACACTTGAGAGAAAAACAAAAATTCAAAGGAATAGTCATTACAGATGCAATTGGAATGATGGGACTAAGATGGTCTTATCTGTTCAACCATGAAAAATTATATGTTGATTTAGCAAAAGCCGGCAATGATATAATCCTTGACTCTGCATTTAGTTTTTCAAATCACGGCGAGAGAGCTGAAAAAGGAATAAATGCTGTTGTTAAAGCAGTGGAAAATGGAGAAATTTCAGAAAAAAGAATTGACGAAAGTGTTAAGAGGATTTTAGAGGCTAAGGGTTATCAGGTCATAAGCTAACTTTTAAAAACTATCTTCTTCTATTAAAAAAATGGATAAAATCAAAGCATCATTAATTTTAGAAATCCTGGGACGTCCAGTAGAGTATGTAAAAGAATCACTCAATACGGTTGTTGTCAAGATGGGCTCTGAAAAAGGAGTTAAAATTCTCAAGCAGCAGTATCACGAGCCAACGTTAGTTAAAGATACAAAAGACTTATTTACAGCATTTGCAGAAGTTGATGTAGAATTTGATTCCATATCAAACTATTTAGGGATTGTTTTTGCTTATTTTCCATCACATATAGAAATAACACTTCCAGAAAAAATTACCTTATCAAACATTGATTTAAATGAGTTAGGAAATTCCCTTGTTCAAAGACTTCACAACTACGACGCCATTGTAAAGAAAGTGATGGCAGAACGTGAGATAATTGCAAAAAAGTTAAAACAAGTTGCACCTGAATTGTTTAAACAAAATGATGTTGAAGAAAAAGAAGTAATGAAATGGAGTAAGAAGAAAGAAAGTAAGAAGAAAGCTAAAAAGAAATCAGAGTTTAAGAAAAAATCTACAAAGAAAAAACAACTATAACTTCTTCTCAATCCCAGAAACCCTTGCCTTCAGCGGACTTTCCTTTGATTTTCCAGTCTTTCTGTATTTAACAAATAAAATAATTATAACAAGAACAACAATCCCCCCAAGTAAATAACCAATCCAGGACTTGCTTCCTCCTGAAGAGGCGCTTCCACATTCTCCTGTGCAGCACAAACCATCAATCGCAGCAACTTTTGTTGTAGAGCAAACATCATCAGGACTACAGAATTTCCCCCCAGACAATTCAGAACAATAATAAGAAGGTCCTGAAACAGTGCTGTCCTTTGAATACTCTCTCAAAACTTGTCCTGCATCACTTGTAAGGTTAACTGTAAAGACCAGATACTCATAAACATCTCCAGAATAAGCAACAACAACTCCCCTAACCCTGTTTCGCGGAGATTCTTTCAACGCCAAATTGAAATGAGCAGTTTCATTCACACCAATAGAAATATTCTCCTCAGGAGAAATTATAAATCTATTTCTGTCGTAATCAAAGCGTAAGTTTTCTATCTCATTTTCTCCCTGATTTACAATTCCAAAAGAATAAGAAAGAATTTCATCTGAAACCAAAACAGTGTCACGAATCACCCCAGGATTAATCATAAATCTCGGAGGCGCAAATGTTATTTCCAAAACACACTGCCCAATATCATAACTCAAACAATCTTTCGAACAACCCAAATCACCCCCAACATATCCAAGCGAACTGCAATTTTTTCCTTCTAAATCCTCACCATCGCAAGTTTCATTTCCTTCACTAATATTATCTCCACATTTTTGTTTAGGCTCTGGAAATTTATTACAAATCTCGTTATACCAATATCCCTCTGCATCTAAACAAGTTCCTGGTGTAAGACAAAGCCCAACATGTTCTGAATCACATTCTGCACCCTCTTCATAAAGATTACAAGTTTTATTATACCAATAACCACCCACATTGGTGCAATTATATTCTGTCAAACACAGCTCCAATTGTTCAGACCCACATACTTGTTCTGGTTCAGGTTCTTCAGGCAATTCACAACCATCAACATCAAAACTTAAACAACCCTCTGCACATGACAATGTTCCCCCAGCATACCCTTTAGAGATACAACTCTCTCCTCCTAAATCATCTTCATCACATACCTCACTGCCATCAACCTGCCCATCACCACAAACATATTCTTCACCAAGTATGTAAGCAGGCACAGAATACCTTCCAACAGAAATCCTCGCAGAATAAACCCCAATCAAATCCCCAATTGGAAAATCGATATGGTTTGTTCCAGGAACTAAATTAATCTCTCTCACCTCGGGAAAATCAATTTCTATTGTTTTGCTTGATTCATATAATGTAGCAGCTATTTCAAAATCATCACTAGCAAACACAAACCCCGGATTGATTGAATAATCTACTATCTCGCCCGCAACTATAAACTCTTTTTCATAATCAACAACATCAGGCACACCGCCAACAAAAGCGATAATATCTCTTACCTTCAAAGTATAATTCCCTGTGTTTTGAGGAGATATCAACCAAATATAATACCCTTGACCCAATTTCCTAATATCATATTCAACAGCCACATCAATATATCCATCCCTAATAACACTAACTTGCTCCCTGGCAATCGGCGCCAAAATGCCTCCAGAAAACTCGCCAATCATTGTTTCCTTAGGAGCATAACTATCTCTTAAATCCGAGGACACAGCATAAATTCCTTGAACTAACATAACTAACACAACAAGCCCAGCAAAAAACACCAATTTTTTCATGACTTAATTAAATTACTCATCCTAATAAATGTTACTCAATAAAATTAAATTAATTTCTATTGAACCCACACAGTATCATTTCCCCATCTCTTTCAGTTTATTAAAAGTTTCTTCCATTTCTTTATCTCCTGGATATTTGCCTCTTACTTTTACAGCACCGCGCACTATGGGTCTTCGCATTGGCATTCCAGGTCTTCTGCCAGCAGGTCCAAACCTTGGAGTCGGCCTTCTTCCAAATGGTCCTGCAGCTGGTGGCATTCCAGGTATTCCTTTCTTCTTACCTTTCCCTAACTTAAACAGCCAAAGTCTAAGTTTATCTCTGTAAACTATCCCTAACACAACCAACACAATTAAGATAAGAATAATCATTATCCAAACCCATAAATTGCTTCCTTTTTCAACACAACTTCCGTCTTTACATTCTTCTCCTGAAGAACAATCATTGTCACTTACACATCCACCACCAGGTCCTGAGCTAGTTACACATCCACCACCAAGGCATATCTTTCCAGTAGGACAATCACCGTCATATGTACAGCCAGTTACTCCAATGGCTTCGCAAAGTCCTCCTATACAGCATGCCCCGTCAGAAGATTCCGTAATTCCGCCTGAACAAATTTCATCATAAGCACAAACATTTCCCCCTAAACTGGCACAGTTTTGTTCAGGCACTTCAACAGTGCAGCAAAACTCATAAGGACTAGCACAACCATGTGTTTCTTGAGGGAAAAAGCTTCCTTCTGCTTCTAAACATGCAGACATACTTGGTGCGCAGTAATACTGTGCAAGTTCACAATCGGTTATTAGATTTGTTCCTCCACCTCCTGTCCCATTAGTTGTACCGTTTCCAGTGCCAGGAGGAGGAACAGGCGGTTGTCCTGGGTCACAACCACTTACATCAAAGGTTAAGCAATTACTCGAACAAGCAAGCACTCCTCCAATATATCCTTTAGACGTGCAGTTTTCTCCATCTAAATTAGTACCATCACACACCTCACTTCCATTTATTTGTCCATCTGGACAAACAACTTCAGGCCCATCGCCCTCACAAACACTAACATCAAATGTGCATTCATTTTCTTCTCCAGCATCAACACAACCTAACTCACCGCCACCATAACCAATTAAAGTACAATTCTTATCATTTAAATCAACACCATCACAAGCTTCCCCTCCCGTAATCTCCCCATCACCACAAACAGGCTCTGGAATCGCATTACAAACTCCACCATACCAATAGCCCCCCTCATCAACACAGTCTTCTTCTGTTAAGCATAATGACAAGTAAGTAGAACTGCACTCAGGAGGTCTTTCTGGTCTTGCCAATTGTGAAGAATAAATCACAAATGCTGTATCTCTTACATTATCGCCATGCCAGCATCCACTTTCATCCTGATGTTCAAATAAATAATCAACAGTGTTAGCATTTCCTATTTCTGGACTGTCAGCTCCGCCAAGAGCAAGCATTGCAAGACTTGTGTCATAGTATTTGTTGTAAGGAGTGTTTGACATTTCCCAATAAGCTCCCTCTGGCCTTGCTCTTTGACTTTCAATTATCTTGGAATAATGTTCTTCTCCACCTTCAAGTATAGCCATAAGAAAAGCACTTGGAAAATATCTTTCATTGTCAGATGCAAGAGCTCTTAAATAAGGAGCAAATTCAGAAATCTCTTCGCTGTTAGCATACAAAGCAACTGCAGCCCACAAACTGCCCTCATAATCGCACGCAGTTCCTTTTTTAAAGCACTTTGCAGTTATCTCTTCCAAAGTCCAAGAGCCAGCACTTGCCCCATGTGTTTGCGAAGAAACATAAGTCGGCCATCCAGAGTTTTTCTCATACAAAAGGTTTGTCTTAAAACTTTCATCACATTGAACATTAAACTCTTTACCAAGACAACTGTCTTTGATTTTCAGCCAATACCCTGAACTAGTAACTGTTAGACACGACCCAGGACTTCCACTTAACTTCATTTCTTCATCTATGTTTATTGAATGATCCCCCTCAGCATAATTAACAACACACGAAGCAGGACCATTATTATCAATTATAATCTGCAGATACCAAGTCAGCTCTTGTGTCACACCGCTTTGTAAAACAAGCCACTCTGTAATATTTCCAATATTTTCTCCCATACTCAACTTAGCTAACGCAACCTGTGAAGTCTCCTTAACCTTACATCCTGTATTGGGCCAACAGAACTCTGTAGAACTCTTTTTTTGTTCGATAGTTTCATTTGCCTTCTCAACCTGAACCCTTGCCAAACTTGAAAAAACAGCTTCTTCTAAAGATAAAGTTGTTGAATCCACCCTCTCATCTAAACAATCAAATGCTTTGCTTATCTCAACACTATATTCTTCTTGCCCCAAACCCAAACTTAAAAACAAAATTAAAGAAACCATAATAACTATCCCAGTAAGCACCTTTTTTCTCATTTAACTCACAAGAAGGATATGTTTAAAAAACCTTCCAATCTTTAAACAGATACTCTCTTGATTGACAGAACCTTTGGATGTTCTCACTTTCTATCTCTTATCTTTCTCATCACATCCACCAGTGGATTCTTCGTCTTCGGCTTTTCTTTCAGTATTCCAATATCACGATAAAAAGCATCATTGGAATAATTCGGCGGCAAAATCTTTTTTTGTTGTTTCAAATGCCAATCAACCTGGCTTCTAATGTAACCTTCTTTCAAAGGCGGCTCATTGCGCCCATTCCATTCTCTTGTTTTCTTATTAATTTCCTCTGCACCATAACCAATCGACTTAAAAAAAGTCAGCAAAACAAACAACCCTCTCTTTCGCCCATCTTCCAAACCTTTCAATAATTTCTTTATTGCCGGAGGAAAGTCTCTCTCATCAACATTTGAATAATCAAAATCTTTTCCTTCAAATTTCTTTCCCTCATATTTTTTTTCATAAACTTCCTGCTCCTCACTGTCCCTGGCTCTTTTCCATAACAAAGCATCTACCAACAATCTGGTCGCTTCTCCTTTTTTATTTTCAGGCATAAACTCTCTGATTTTAACTTTCATTGGATTTGCATCTTTTGGAGAAAAATTCTCAATTTCACTCTTTGAGATAACAACACTTGCTAAAGCTGTTTTTTCATGCAGCGAATAAGGCATCCTAAATAAATGCCTTGGCGCAACCAAAACTAAATCCAGGCTTGCCATTTTATTTCCAGACAAGCCTTCTTCAAAATCTTCAGCATCTTGTTTTTTCTCTGCATAAACAATCTTTCTCCCGCTTTCTTCCCCTGAAAATTTATCCCATGAACTCTTTTTACAAAACTCACAATGAAAATAATCTTTCTCATCCACTACTTTTAAAATCCCTGCACAACCCTCATTTAAACATTTCAGCCTTTTCTTTGTGATTTTAACATTTTTCCTTTCAATTGTTGTTCCACAAAGAGGACATTTAAATTTCACAATTTTTCCTTTCTTTCCAGGACGACTGCACTCCGGGCAGACAGCTTCTTTCAAATCCTCTTTCTTTATTTTCGTCCTTGTTTCAAGAGCAGCAAAATTAATATCCATCTTTCCAATCTCTCGGTTATACTCTGGACGAATTTTATTTGTGATAAATTCGCAAATCGCCCTAGGCCATTCTGGAAAACTCACACTCTTTTTCTCCTCGTTAAATTCTTCTGGAAACGCTCCATTCCCTACAATAATATGAAATCCCTTGCTTCCTGAAAATTTCACACCATACTTCTTGATTCCATACTCTTCCAAAGTCTTAATTATTAAAAGAGATGCAATCTTAGAACAATCTAAAAACGGCGAATCAATATCAATTAATAAGTCCCACCCTTTTCTCAAGGAATCCATTTCTTTACTTGTTATCTCACTGCTAAGCCCAAGGGGGTCGTGCCAAATCTCCTCAGAAACATGAAACGACGTCGCTCCTTTTCTCACAGCCCCCATTACATCGCTTGAATATTGCAAAATGTCCGGCCGTTTTCCAAAACCCTCAAAATACCTCGGAACAACCTCTCTTTCAGAAGCAAACTTCAACAGCACATCCTGCACAGCCTTGTTCGAGTAATACAACTGCGTTATCTGCCTTATTCTCTTTTCTTTTGAATCCATAATCTTTGAAGTAAACAGTATTTTATATTGTTTGTTGTTTTCCCACAACAAGTTTAAATAAAAAGGAGTTGTTAACCAAATATGATTCAAAAGAAAACAATTCTATTCGTAATTGTTTTGTTTATCATTATTGCCATTTTTATAGCCCTGCAAAAAGATGTTTTATTCAGCCCACTAAATCTTAAAAAAATCTCAAAACCTCCCTCGCTTGAGAGTTATCAAAAATTTTGTAGAAATCCTCTTCCAATCTACTCAACAACCATTCCAGATCCATCTGGAGATGCACCAGCCCACATAGATATCCTTTCCACAGAAATAGGAAGCATTAACAACAAAATACAATTCGTAATGGAATTAGAAGAAGAACCAATTGGAGCAGACGACACAATTTACATTTGGTTCATAGATACAGACTTCAACGCCCAAACTGGACAACAGCACGGACAAATCGGAAGTGAATACAATCTAAGGATATACTATTACAACGGACAGTGGGATGCAGCGATAGACGACATTAACAACCAAGAATCCTGGCCAGCTCCATTTTTCATAGATAATAAAAGATTAATCCTCTCTGCGCCAAGAAATAAGATAGGAGAATCAGAAGGTTTTGATTTTTATTTCGAAAGCAACTATCAAAATCAACAGTTCGATGATGGGAGTTACGGGACATACGATTTTATAGAAAATAATAATTGGGATTTTGTTTTTAACATAGGAAACGAGGTATTTCCTGAGAGATTACAGAAAAAATCAATATATATTCCTAAACAAGATTCAGTTCCAATATCTCTCGTTGCAAAAAGAAATGGCCTTGAAGAAGAAGTAGATAGGAGATTAATAGAATTTTTCCCAGAATCATCAAATATAATAGACATAATAAATTTTGAAATAACAGACATATCAACAGAATATTCTGATTTACTAGGTCATGAAGAATTTAACTTGGGAGCCTATCTTCGAGATTGTGATGTTATAACAAATGAAAAAATAAACATCTTTATAGGAGATTTATATCAAGGAGACAACATTGCTTTTATAATTCCAGGAAAATTCAAGTGTCCAGAGAGTTCTTCTGATTGTGGAGCCCAAGAATGGCAGCACTCTTTTGACGAAATCCTAACAAGCTTCAACACAATCTACGTCACAGACCTAAATTACAATCTACAGTTACACCTCACAGGAATCTCTCCTATTGAAGGTCAGCCTTTGTTGTACGAATTTAATTATGATTTATGCGGCGGAGCTGGAGAACTAATCGGGCTGGGATGGGGCTGTATAAATTACAATGATATGCCCGATTGGTTTGTCCTTTATCACGAAACAGGGCATATTTTTCAAAAGCACATTTTTGACGATCCCCATTTCATCGGAATGCAAGATTTAATAATTGAAGATGATAGTTTATTCAGCGAAGGTATGGCAACGCTTGGGGAAATGTACACAATTAATACACTAACCTCTGGAACAGTTATTTATGATATTGATGAACCAGAACTAAGTTCTATCATTGATGAGATAAATATTCAGTACGGTTTTTTAAATTCAACCGACTGTCAAGGCCATTCAAATGGTGATAACTGTTTCACATCTCTCTGGGCTTACGAAAATGTATTTGGCAGCAACATTTCACTAATAGACCCAAATATTCTTGACGGAATTTTTTTGCAGTTAGCAGAGGAATTCAGCTGGGAGATTTATCCAAGATTTTACAAAGTGTTTTTGCCAGAGTTCCAATCAGACTATGCGCCTGTGGAAATTGGTCAAGGAGAAACATTTTTCATAGCAGCGTTGTCTGCAGCAGCAGGTCAAGATTTAAGACCGCAATTCCGCGAATGGAACTTTCCAATCAACGAAGACTATTTTGATCAAATTTATCCTGTCTTGTTAAATATCATAAACAGTTAAACTAATCTTGTTGTTTTCCCACAACAATAATCTTTTTAACCCTGCTTACTTACCCAAAACCATGAAACTCACACTACAAAGCCCTAAAATATTTGCAGATTTAATAACAATTATCTCAGAGCTAGTTACAGAAGTAAGGATAAAGATAAACAAAGAAGGAATAAGCCTCACAGCAATAGACCCTGCAAATGTTGCAATGATTTATTTTAAGATTCCCTCAACTCTTTTCTCTGATTTTGAGCTTGACAAAGAAGAGGAGGAATTAGGTGTAAACTTAAACAGTCTAAAAGCGGTGTTAAGGCGGTGCAAGCCAGGGGCAGCTTTAACAATAGAAAAACAGGAAAACTTACTCCAACTTGGAATTAGAGACAGAGTAAAAAGAGACTTCTCCCTTGCTTTGATAGATATTGATGTAGAGGAAAAGCCACTGCCAGAATGGGAATTCAACTCAGTCATTAAAATAAACTCAGACACATTTACAGAAGTAATTGAAGATTGCGCTGTTGTCTCAGACGCCTGCACCTTTATTGCCGAGCCCGATAAATTTATTGTCGAAGCCCACGGTTTGAACAGCGCAAAAGCAGAATTCTCAACAGATGAAGCAGAAATCCATTCTGGAAACAGCACAGCCCGTTTCTCTCTTGAGTATCTAAGCAAGTTCATCAAAGGAGCAAAAATCTCAAACCAATCCACCCTTTCATTCAGCGATAATCATCCAATGAGGCTTGACTTCCACACCGGCGAAGTCGTCCTGAGCTTCGTCCTAGCACCACGAGTCGAACAGGATGATTAATTATTTATACTCCCAAGCATTTCTTTTTCTATGAAATTCAAATCAAATTCTAAATCTACAGATCCTGAAGAATTGACAAGAATTGAATCCACTTGGAACAAAGAAGAAAATAAAATTCTAAAAACAATCAATCAGATAACCTCCCTAGATATTTCTACAAGAAGCATAACCTGTGTTATTGACTCCACCACCACAAACGGATACTACGGGGAAAATAAAATTTTCTTAGGGATCAAAGGCGGAATTGACAAAGACAACCTTCTCATGGTAATCGCCCACGAACTATTTCATATTTTCTATTGGAAGATGCTAAAAAAATTAAAAATAATAACTAAGAGCAATCTCGGCAAGGAAATGTTCTGGGAATGGGCTCTGGCAGAAGTTACAGTTTATCTATTGCAAAAAGAAAGAAGAATGAAATGTTTCTGGTCGACAGCACAAATCAAACTTTACCCAGAAATAACAAAGGTCTATCAGAAAGTGGCCCCTCTTTGGAAGAAGGAAGCTTTTCAGGATTACATCATCAAATCATACAGCATTTTAAAGGACGACATCGAACAGGAAGATTAATTTTCTGATCTCAAGGAAATAAGATTCACAACAATGAAAATATTGATGCGATAAGTGATAAATTAACATCAAGGGCACTAAAACAAGCAGTGTCGAGTGTCTTCAACCCAATAAATCCAATAACTGCAAAACCAACAGGTAACTTAAAATCTTTAGAGATTTTATTTTAAATCAGTCCAAATAATCTAAGAATAAGAACGCCGATTATTACAATCCCAATCACCCAGAGAATTATCTCCCCGGCACTCCTCTTTTTTTTATAACTATGTTAACTAAATATTTTATTTAAGCTTAACGAATTATTTACTCTTCACTTCCCAACAACCCTCCCAATTAAAACACCAACAACAAACCAAAAAACCAAACTAAAAATAAAACTCACTATCTCTGAATTAGAAAAAGCATAACAGCAACCCTCAAAAAGTTCTTCAAAAACAATTGAAGGCAAAATCATCCACACCAAGTAATTTCCTCCGAATAAGCCAATGATTAATGAAATAATAATCACAATAGGAAATATCAATATTCCAAAGTTTAACCACGAGGGAAATTTATTCCATTTCATAAGTTAAATCTGATGGGATAAATATTTATACTTTTCACTTCTCCAATCCCCATGGAACTCTCACCAACGACCCTTCTATTTGCAGCAATAATCTTCTTCGTAGTGATTTACTTAACTTACAAACTTGCATCCTACAGAAAACATCTTGAATGGCAGTCCAACCTTATAAGATTAAAAAGCCAAATAGCTGATAATCAAAGAGCATGTATCAAAGGCCGTGTCGCCGAGACATTTGCACCTTTTCTTGAAGGTTTTCCATTCAAAGCCAGCGAATGCAAATTCATAGGAGACCCAATTGACTACGTCGCTTTTGAAGGCCTTAATGAGAGAGACATTAAGAAAATACATTTCGTAGAAGTCAAAGAAGGTACATCTAAGCTAAGTAAACATCAAAAACAAATCAAGGATTTGATTGACCAATTAGACTCAAACGACATCACGTTTGAAGAGTTTAGGTTTAAGAATGAAAAATAAAAACCCTCACCGCAACACTTATAAACCAAAATTTCCCACTCTCTCTAGAATCTAATTGAAGAAAGATTAGGACTATTCACCCAAATCTTTCTAATAAAACAAGGTTGAGTTGAACCTTCAAAAAATGGTAATAATAAGAAATGCCGAAGACATCAAGACCAAGAAAAGGAAGTTTACAGTTTTGGCCTAGAAAGAGAGCTGCAAAAGTTTTGCCTAGCGCCAACTGGAGACCTATTTCTGCTAAATCTGAAGGACTGCTAGGCTTTGTCGCTTACAAGGTTGCAATGGCAACTGCAATTGTCAAAGACACAACAGACAAATCAATGACCCAAAACAAACAGATAGCCCTTCCTGTTACAATCCTCGAAGTCCCAAGCATGAAAATTTTCTCAGTAAGATTTTATAAAAACAACAAGCCACTCACAGAGATAATTGTTTCAAATGAAAAAGAGTTAAAAAGAAAAGTTAGAGTTCCTAAAGAAGTTAAAAAATTAGATAATGTTCCTGAAGGTTATGATGACATAAGAGTTATTGCTTATTCTTTACCAAAACAAACTTCAATCAAAAAAATACCAGATGTGATTGAAATAGCCATCCAGGCAGATAATAAGCTAGAATTTGTTAAAAATTTAATTGGAAAAGAAATATCTCTAGCTGATTTTGTAAAATCAAATCTATTGGATGTTCGTGGATTAACAAAAGGCAAGGGAACACAAGGCCCTGTAAAACGGTTTGGTATAACATTAAAAGTTCATAAAACAGAAAAAGGTGTTAGAAGGCCGGGAAGCATTGGACCATGGCATCCTGCCCGAGTCACATTCCACGTTCCAATGGCTGGCCAGCTGGGTTATTTTTCTCGTTTAGTGTACAACCTCAATGTCATCACTTCAGGGAAAATCACAGAATCAGATATAAATCCAAAAGCAGGTTTCAAACACTATGGAAAAATAAAAACTTCTTTCATTATTCTTAAGGGCTCTGTCCCAGGACCAAAAAAAAGACAGATTTTATTAACTCCAGCATTTAGACCATCAAAAATTCAAGCTAAAAAGAAATTTGAATTTCTGGAGGTCGTGCAATGATAAGAACAGAAGCCTATCAGCCCACGCCTAACGCATCAGATATACCTGCCCCACTCAAGCACTACGAATTGGCTATGTTCCCTAGGCTAACAGTCCGATACGGCATAAATCCAGCTATGGGAGATCTCTTGAAAACCTTAATATCTGGAAGCGGAGCGCCCGATAGGATAGCACACAAAGTCTTAGATAAAGTAGGAGAAGACGCAGAATGAAAACCACCCTCTACAACTCAAAAGGCGAGAAAAAATCTCAAGTTGAACTCCCAGAACTTTTCAGCACAAAAGTTAGAGAAGACATTGTTCAAAAATATTTTGAAGCAGACAAGTTTATACAACCTTATGCATCATTTGTCGAGGCTGGAAAAAGACAATCAGCTTCAGGAACAATCTCCCACAAAAGACATGATTGGAAAGGACATTATGGTCGTGGAATCTCTCGTATTCCTAGAAAAACAATGTCACGTAGAGGAACTCAGTTTATCTGGGTTGGTGCAAACGCTCCAGGAACAAGGGGTGGAAGACGAGCACATCCACCAAAAGGAATCGGCAAGGAAAAAAAGATAAACAAAAAAGAGATTACCTTAGCTTTTAACTCTGCCTTTGCTGCAACAGGACAAAAACATTACATATTGAAAAGATATTCAAGTTTAGAAAAAATTAACTCTGTTCCGTTTGTCATTGAATCACTTCCAAAAAAAACAAAAGACCTCATTCAATTAATTAAACAAATACTCGACAATGCTTTTAATTTAGCATTTAAGAAAAAAACAGTCAGAGCAGGCAAGGGAAAACTCCGAGGAAGAAAGTACAAATCAAACGCAGGGGGTTTGATTATCATAGGAAACGAAGAAAAAGCAAAGTTCTCTGGAATTGAAGTTAAACATTTAAACAACATAACAATTTCTGATTTATATCCCTTAGGAAGACTGACAATTTACACAAAGAAAGCTTTGGAAGAACTAAATGGAGAAAACAAAAACAAAAAATGATACTAAAACCAATAACCTCAGAAAAAGCAGTAAAACTAGTTGACTTAGACAATACTCTAATCTTCAAAGTTGAAAAAAAAGAGACAAAAGAAACAATTAAAAAAGAAGTTGAAAAATATTTAATGTAAAAGTTGATAAAGTAAGAACATTGATAAGACAAAACAAAAAATATGCTTATGTAAAATTCGCAAAGGCCAATCCGGCAATCGACATTGCGACAAAGCTGGGGATGATATAAAAATGAGAAAAATAAAAGGAAATAAATTAATCAGTAATGCAGCAGACTTAGAAAACCTTAATGTTGGAGAAGATTATGCAGGAAAGATATACGAGCCAAACGATCCAGAATATAAAGATAAAATAAAACCTACCGTAGAAGCAGGAATGGTGAGTAGGAGGATAACAGAAAAATGGGAAAACGAATAGTTTCACAGGCTAGAGGAAAAGGCTCACTTACTTACAGAGTCAGGAAAAAAGCCTTTAACAAAAAAATAGGTTATCCTTCTACGGCAAAAACAGGAGATGCAGAAATAATTGCAATCATTCATTCTGCAGCCCACTCCGCTCCTTTAATGAAAGTTCTCATAGACAATCAAACTTTTTACAACCCCGCATTCAACCAAGCATTTGTCGGACAGAAAATACACATGGGGGATAAAGCAGACGAAGGAAACGTCACCGCCTTGAAACATATTCAACAAGGAACACAGATTTATAACATTGAACGAAACCCCGGAGATGGCGGCAAAATGATAAGAACAGCAGGGTCTTCCGCAGTTGTAACAAAAAAACTTGAAAATAAGAAAGTCACAATAACAATGCCCAACAAAAAACAGATAATCCTAAACGAAAATTGCAGGGCGACAATTGGTATTATTGCTGGAGACGGACGGCTCAACAAACCTCTTGTAAAGGCAGGTACAAAATACTATAAAATGAAGGCCAAAAGTAAACTCTGGCCAAGAGTTTCTGCAGTCGCAGTAAATGCAGTTGACCATCCATTCGGTTCTGGCCGAGGAAAAAACGTCGGATCTAAAATTGCAAAAAGAAATGCTCCTCCAGGAAGAAAAGTCGGTCACATTCGCCCAAGAAGGACAGGATATAGAAAATAAAATGGCACACAAAAAGAAACAAAAAGAACAAGTAAGAAGAAAGGAATTGATTTACAGAGGCAAAACCCTTGAAGAACTAAAAACCCTCGACGTTCGCGAATCTGCAAAATTCTTGCCTTCCCGCAGCAGGAGATCAGTAATAAGGAATTTTCAGACAATAGAAAAATTCATAAAAAGGTGCGAAAAGAAAGTAGCAAAGAATAAGAAAATCAAGACACATTTAAGGGACTTAATTATTGTCCCTCAATTAGTTGGTTCAACCGTTGGAATCTACAACGGTAAAAATTTCCAAGAAGTTTCAATCGTAGTTGAAATGATTGGTCATACTCTTGGAGAATTTGCTCCAACCAGAACAAGAGTAAATCACGGAAGCGCAGGAATCGGAGCAACTAAATCCTCCCGCGCCCAGAAGAAATAAAAATGACAGACGAAACAACTAAACCAAAAACAGAAGAAAAGAAAAAAATAGAGGCAAAACCCTTGCCGGTTGATAAGGAAAAAGCTAGAGAGATAGAAGAAAAGATGAAGGAAGAAAAAGTCAAGTCTATTCCCCCATCCAACGAAACAGAAGAAAAAGCCAAAGAAAAAACAGAAGACAAAAAAGAACCGGTAAAACAGGAAATCAAGAAAAAAGAAGAAGCAATTGCAAAAGGAGCAGCTCTTCCCATATCAAAGAAGCATAGCATCTACATCTGCAGGCTCATAAAAAACAAATCAATTGACCAAGCAATTTCCGAATTAGAGCAAGTAATTAAACTGAAAAAAGTCGTTCCCTTCAAAGGCGAAATCCCCCATAGAAAAGGCATGGGCCCTGGAAGATATCCTGTTAAAGCTGCAGGTTATTTTATTAATTTACTAAAAGGTCTGAAAGGAAATGCGATTACTAATGGTCTTGAGTTAGAAAAAACAAAAATCTGTCTTGGTAGTGCAACATGGGCAAACAGGCCGATGCGTCGCGGCGGCCGTTTAGCAAAAAGAACAAATGTTTTGTTAAAGGCAAAGGAATTTGAAGAAAAAACAATGAAGGAGGGGAAGAAATAAAATGATAAGGATGAAAGGATGCGTGCAAATCCGAGAGGAGATAGAAGAAGCAGAGCAATTAACTGACGATGGAAGATACCAAGAAGCAAGAGACGCCATTAGGACAGCAGAATTAATGTTATCTGGTTATGCTTCCTGGAGATATGGAAAGGGAGTTAGTGTGCTTCAAGAGGAAATTAGCCAGGTAAATCAACAAATAGATGAGGGGGAAAAGAAATAAAATGGAAGAAAAAAAATTTGTAGCATTCAAAAAAGACGAATTAAAAGTCAGAGAACACATTAAGAACTCTTTAGGCAAAGGAAGGATTAGTGCAGTAAATATTGAATACACTCCGGTCGGAGAAAAAATTAGGGTATTTACTTCTCGTCCAGGGATAATAATTGGTAGAAAAGGTGAAAAAATAGAAGAGTTAACAAAAGTACTGAAGAGAAAATTTAACCTCGACAACCCGCACATTGAAATTGTAGAAATTAAAGAACCTCTATTAGACGCCCAGTTAGTTGCAGATGAAATCGCTCTATTGTTAGAACGCAGAGGATCATTGAAATTCAAAGTCATAGCATACAAAATGCTGCAGCAGATCATTAATGCCGGCGCTTTGGGAACAGAGATTGTCTTGTCTGGAAAACTTCCAAGCGATAGAGCAAGGACATGGAGATTCACCCACGGCTATTTGAAAAAAACAGGCGAGCCTGCAAAGATAGTAGATCGCGCTCAAAGTCAAGGCACAACAATTTCAGGAGTTGTTGGAGTGCAGATAAGCATCTTAAAACCAGACGCAGAACTAAGCGACCAAATCAAAGTCAACGAAGAAATGAGACAAAAAATTAAAATCACTTCAGAAGAATTAGCACAAGCCGATAAAGAAAAAGAAGAAGAAAAAACAAAACCAACTCAAAAGAAAACAGTCAAAAAGACAACAAAGAAAAAGAAGGGGGTGAAATAATGCCTATCCTAAAATCAAAAGAAATAGCAAAGATGAGTGAAAAAGACAGAAAAGACAAACTAAAAGAATTAAAATTAGAACTAGTCCGGGCAAATGTCACAGCAAACAGGACAAATGCCAAAACCAAAGAGCTTAAAAGGGCAATTTCAAGATTATTAACAATGATGAACACACAAAAAACAAAGTCAACAAATCCTCTCACAAGAGAGGGGGAGTTGAAAAAGAAATAATGGATTCAGACGAATTCGGTCTACCAACAGAAACCGATGTGTTTGAGGAAATCGCAAAGAGCGAACAGCAGATAAAAGTGACAACCCAGACAAGGAGATACGGAAAAAAAATAACACTTGTCGAGGGTTTTGACAAGCATGTAGACATCAAGGCAACTGCAAAACGCCTTAAAGAAGAACTAGCCTGCGGCGGCACTGCAAAAAACGGTGTTGTTGAACTGCAAGGAGACCACAGAAAAAAAGTAAAGCCCATCCTTGTTAAGTTGGGATTTGCAGAAGAAGTAATAAGCGATTAAATCCACATCAAGGTAAAAAATGAAAGAAAAAGCAAAGAAAACAGCGAAAGCAGTAGAAACAATAGAAAAGGAATTAAAAGAAACAAAAAACCCAGTGAAAACTCCTGGAATTTCCACAAGGGGAAGAACATTTCAAGGTAGAGTTACAAGAAAATTTCCTAAAAGAGTCAGCATTGAATTTGAACGCACAATTAAAATTCCCAAATACGAGCGTTTCCTAAAGAAAAAAACAAGAATCCACGCCCGCTTGCCCGATACAATGGCAGACCAAATTCATGTCGGAGATTTTATCAAAGTCCAGGAATGCCGTCCACTAAGCAAGATAATTCATTTTATTATTATTGAGAAACTCAAGTCCGTATATCCAGAAAACTCGAATGAAAAAGAGGAGGAAGGGAAATGAAAAAACTAATTAGAAGTTTAGATAGAACTGAGAAAATGGTAGACAGATACTGCCTATCTTCTCTTTACAACGCAGATAGAAATAGAATTCCCAAGGTAGCAAGAGCTTTAAAAGATGCCGAGAAAGATGTAACGGCTTTTATCCAAAAATATAACAGTTTTCGCGGATTTTCACGAGTTGAAACACAAATTATAGACATGTGGGAATTTATTGACCGCACTCGGTCTTATGTTGATAGTATGAAACAATCGGAGGGGGTGGCAGCATAAAATGGCAAAACAAGAATTACATTTAGAGATCAGTTTTGAAAAATCGAGAAATTTAGGAAGTCTCCAAGAATACACAGCAACCGAATTAACAGAACCAGCAAATAACTCAGATTACGTATTTGGAACTGTTAATTCTGGGAATACAAGAGGAGGATATTCTGGATTAGCAAGAAAATTAGCACCAAAACTAGAGAGGGGTTGCATAAAACAAGTTGTAATTAGGCCTGGAAGATCACACAACCGCAACAAATTTCAGATAATCCCTGCCTCAAGAAATGAATTAAGTGTAATTCAAAAACACCTCTCAAAAAAAGGAATTGACGTAACTATTAATCTGGTGGGAGAAGGACAGGTAGCATAAAATGGCAAAATCAAAAATAATCTCAGGAAAGGCAATAAGCGCAAAAGCAACACGCGGTTTAAACATCGGCAGTATGGTTTTAGCTAGTGACAATAGCGGAGCAAGAGTAGTAAGAATCACCGGAGTTAAACATGGAAAATCCACAAAAAAAAGACAGCAATATGCAAAGCTTGCTGATTGGGTCAAAGTTTCTGTTCGGGCGGGAAAGCCAGATATGAAAGGACAGGTTTTTGATGCCGTTGTAATCCGACAAAGAAAACCATGCAGACGCCTCACCGGAGAAAGAATCTGTTTTGAAGACAATGCTGTCGCACTTCTCAAAGATGACAAAGGAAATCCAAAGGGCACTCAAATTAAAGGTCCTGTTGCAAGGGAGGTACAAGAGCGCTGGCAGCAAGTTGCTAAAATTGCTCAGTTTGTATTATGAAATTCACAAGTATACTACATACAGTAAGGGATGCAATCGCACCTTCAAAAAGTGCACAATTAGTAAGTCAATGGATTACACGAATGAGAGACGGTCTAGCTGAAATTGCTAATTATCAGGGAAACGGAATGAAAGACGAGGCAACCGAATCATGGAGAAATATAAGGTTAGCACCGCTATCAATAAGGAACCGTTTACAAGAACAAGGGGCTTCAGGCCATTATCTGAGAAGAGTAGATCTTTTTGTATCTCAACAACCAGAATATGGAGGACACAGCATAAAATGAAAAGTAAATTCTCAACTTCATGGATAAGCAGCAAACAACCTCGCAAGCAGCGCAAATACAAAGCAAACGCTCCACTTCACACAAAGCATAAGTTTTTAAGTGCCCAACTTTCAAAAGAATTAAGAAAGAAACATGGCAAGAGAAACATCCCTTTAAGAAAAGGCGATGAAGTGCTTGTTATGCGCGGCAGTTTCAAAAAGAAAAAAGCAAAAGTTGCAACCATTGATTTGAAACGAACAAGAATTGCTTTAGAAAACATTCAGAGAACAAAGAAAGACGGAACAAAAGTCAATGTTTATTTCCATCCTTCATCTCTACAAATTCAAACTCTAAATATAGACGACAAAAAAAGAATTGCCATCTTAGATAGAACAAAGAAACAAATTCAAAAAACAAAGCCAGGGGAGGAAAGTAAAAATGCACCAAACAAGGTCTCAGGTTAATAAAAAAATCCCAATACCAAGAAAAGGAACAAAATACGTAGCTAGGTCTCTCTCCCATTTGAAAAACTCTGTCCCTGTTGTGATTGCTGTGAGGGACATGTTAAACCTTGCCAATACAACTCATGAAGTAAAAGAAATGATTAAACAAAAACTGTTAAAAATAAACGGGAGAGAAGTTAAAGATCACAGAGACAGCATCAAATTGTTCAACCTTTTCGATGCTGACAACCAATACCTCTTGACATTAACCACTAACGGAAAATTTGTATTCAAAGAAACAAAAAATAAAGAAAGATCATGCAAAGTGATTAACAAAAAAGTCCTGAAAGGAAAAAAGATACAGCTAAATCTGCACGAAGGCTCAAACATTCTTTCTTCAGATAAAAAAATCAACACCCAAGATACTATTTACCTTGACCACGAAGGAAAAATAACCAAACACATTCCATTTGAAAAAGGAAAAGAATGCATTGTTATCAAAGGCAAATTCTTAGGGCAAAAAGGAAAAGTCGAATTCATCGAGGATAACAAAGCAAAAATAAAACTTAAAGAAAAGGACATTGAAACTGAATTAGACAAGAATGGAGTGATTGTACTATGACAGAACAAAAAACAGTCCAAGTAAAAAAACAAAACCCAATGAGAAAAATCAAGTTAGAAAAAGTTGTGCTTAGTTGCGGAGCTACAGGTCCCAACTTAGAAAAATCACAAACGCTTTTGGAAATGTTATCAGGAAAGAAAGCGCAAATTATAAAGGCGGGGCCAAAAAGAAGAATTCCTAACTTTGGTGTAAAACCAAATCTTCCTCTTGGAACCGCAGTAACCTTGCGCGGAAAAGAAGCCTTCGAAATTTTAAAAAAACTTCTCGGAGCAATAGACAACGAACTAAACGAAAAACAAATAGCAGAAAACGGTTTTTCTTTTGGAATCAAGGAATACATTGAAATTCCTGGGGCAGAATACAAAAGGGAAATCGGCATTCGTGGATTAAATGTAACGGCATGTTTTACCCGTGCAGGCATAAGGGTAAAAAGAAAAAAAATAAAAAAAGGAAAAGTGCCAGAAAGACAATATCCCCAGTCAGAAGAAATAATAGAATACATGGAGGAAAATTTCGATACAGAAATAGAATAAAATGACCATAACTAAAGAAAAACCGATAAAAGTATTGAGTGGATGGGTGCCTTTAGAGGATTTTGAAACCGGTGAAACTGTAATGTTTCAACATAGTGGGAGAACCTACAAAGCCGAATTTCAAGGATCATTTCTTGATGTTAACTTTATGCGCAAGAGAGCAATTTTTGTTAGCCCTATAAGAGAAGTTTACGATTTTCTGTGCCTCGCCGATGAAGTGAACTTTGATGGAAATATGTTTCCCATCCCAAGGAGGTATCAAGAAGAATGACAGCAACACAAGCACAACAAAGGTTAGTTGAAGGAAGACAGGAGAACTTTAAAGCACAGGCAGAATATTTTAAAAATAATATAGAAGAATTAATGCAAGTTTATGGAGGAAGATATGTTATAATTTACGATGAAAGGGTTGTCGATTCTGATATTAATGAGATGGAGTTATCAAGGCGGGGAGGATTAAGATACAGGGCTAATCTAGATTTTGCTAAAGAGAAAACACATGTTCCAATTTTTTATGTCCCCCAAACTCGAAAAGAACTTCAAGATATTACAGAATCTGTTGATGAAGAAGGATACCGTATTGCAGATTTTGAGTCGCCCGTTTCAAAAGGAGAAGTAATAAAATGACAGCAAGCGATTGGAAAAAAATAACAAAGCAATTAAGGAACAAACCCAAAGTCATGAAGAAGTTTTTGAAACATAACAAGCCGAAGGAAAGAAAAATCGGCATCGCAGCAAGAAAATGCGAACGCTGCGGTCGATTCGGCGCTCACCTCAAACAATATAATCTAAACCTTTGCCGACACTGCTTCCGCGAAATCGCAGAAGAAATCGGCTTCAAAAAATACAGTTAAAATGACAACAGAAACACAACCACAACCAGATATAGAAGAAATGAGAATATTATTATTGAAAACTCATAGCATAACTAACGCACTGTCTATTTTTGGTAGCCATCTAAGATTGATGCAAGAATCTCTAAAAAGCGCGAGAAAGAATATGCTAAATGGAAGAATCCATCAAGCAGTAATCGATATCGAAACTTCAGCTAACTGTTATCTCTCTTCAGTTCGCCGTTTGCCTTCCGGTGATTATCAACCCATGATGGATTTAATGGGAGAAGTATTTTTTGGCGCAATGAAGGAATTTAGCAGCAGATATATTTATCAACACGGAGGCCAAGCAGTATGAGCCAAGACACAGTAGCAGACGCGCTAAATCAAATGATGAACATTCGCAGAGCAGGAAAAGAAGTCGTAGAAGTAAAAAAACATTCCAAACTTCTACTCTCTATCTTAGCAATTGCCAAACTAAAAGGCTATGTAGAAAATTATAAGGCTGATGGGACAAAATTAAATATTAACCTTGGTAAACTAAACGGTTGTAACGCAATCAAACCACGATTTATTATCAAAGTCGGAGACATAGACAAGTATATCAAAAGATATCTCCCTTCAAAAAATCTCGGAATTTTAATCATTTCAACTTCACAAGGCCTTATGACGCACCTTACAGCCTCAGATAAAAACCTGGGAGGGAGCTTAATTGCTTATTTTTATTAAAATGAAAAACCCAATCCAAGAAAAAATCCAAATCCCAGAAGGCATTTCCTGTAGTTACATAAACAAAATATTAACTTGCACAAAAGATTCAACAATCATGGAAAGAAAGATATCTCTCCCTGGAACAGAAATAAAAATAAACAACAACGAAATCTCCCTGAACTGCAAAAAAGGTAACAAAAGGAACTATAAAACAATTAAGTCTAACATCGCGCATATAAAAAACATGTTTTCTGGTTTACAAGAGAAATTTGTTTACAAATTAGAATCTTGCAATGTTCATTTTCCTATGACCTTGAAAGTTGAAGGAACCTATCTCGTTATAAGCAACTTTCTTGGAGAAAAAGTTCCGAGACATGCAAAAATTCTGCCAAATGTAGAAGTAGAAATAAAAGGTCAGAAGATAGAGGTCTCTTCTTACGAAAAAGAAGCTGCAGGACAAACTGCGGCAAACTTAGAAAAATCCACAAAAATAAAAAGCAAAGATAAAAGAATTTACCAAGATGGCATCTACATAGTTGAAAAACCACTGAGGAAAACACAATGACAAAGAAAAAATTCATAAGGCAGGAATCTAAAAGATATTCAAAAATTGGAAAGAACAGAAAAAAACTACAAAAATGGAGAAAACCAAAAGGCAGAGACAGTAAAATGAGATTAAAAAGAAAATCCTACTCAGCAAGCGTTTCTGTCGGTTATAAAAAACCAAGAAAAACATCTGGAAAAATCCAAGACCTCCAGCCAGTCCTTGTCCATAATCTTAAAGAACTCAGCGAGATGGGAAAAAATTTTATAGCAATCATCGCAAGAGTCGGGGCAAAGAAAAAACTAGAAATTATAAAACACGCTAAAGAGAAAAAAATCAAGATTTTAAATGTTAAGGAGGTTAAAGTATGAAACTAGAAAAAAAGAAAGCCCTCGTTGCCCGCACATTAAAAATAGGAAAAAACAGAGTTATATTCAATACAGCCCGCTTACCTGAATTAAAAGAAGCAATAACAAAACAAGACATCAAAGATCTGAAAGAATCAGGAGTTATCATAATAAAAGAAAAAAAATCAAGAAGGAAAAAACAGAAAAGAAGAACAAGAAGAAGAGCAGGAAGTATAAAGAAAAAAGTAAAAACGCGAAAAAAAGACTATGTAACCTTAACACGAAAACTAAGAACCCACTTGTTTAGTTTAAGAAAACAAGAAAAAATTTCCTTAGAAGATTTTAAAGGATTAAGAAAAGAAATCAGAGCAAGCAATTTTAGAAGTCTTGCCCACATGAAAGAACGGCTCGCACAGTTAGAAACTGAAAAAACTGAAAAAGGAGTAAAGAAACATGCCAAAAACACAAAGACGAAGAAGAAGAGAAGCAAAAACTGATTATAAAACAAGATTTGCTTTGTTAAAATCAGAAAAACCAAGACTAGTAGTCAGGAAAACAAATCGCTATATACTTGTTCAGATTATTGAATCAGATGTTGCACAAGACAGAGTCATAGTAAGAGCGAATTCAATAGAATTATTACAAAAAGGTTGGCCTAAGGAAAAGGCAGGAAGTTTAAAGAGTCTTCCGGCAGCATACCTCACAGGGTTTTTATTAGTCAAAAAATTAAAATCAAAACTAAATGAAGTGGTGCTTGATATTGGTTTGCAAAGAAATATCCAGATGGGAAGACTTTACGCAGTTTTAAAAGGAGCAACAGACGCAGGCTTAAAGGTTGTACACAGTGAAAAGGCACTGCCTTCAATTGACCGTATTGAAAAAAACGAAAACCTTAAAACCATATTTGAAAAAGTAAAGGAGAATATCTAACATGGCAATTAAAGAAACAAAAAATGAACCAAAAGACCTTGTTGAAGCTGTTCCAGAGGAAATTGAAAAACTGGAAAAAGAAATAGAAAAAGTAGAAGAAAAAGAAGTTGAAAAACCAAAAGAAGAAAGAAAGGGAAGATTCAGAAGGGGCCAAAGAAACCCAGCAGAAGATACAAGGCTAGCTCTAGAATCTTGGATACCTAAAACAATTCTTGGAAGACTTGTAAAAACAGGAAAAGAAAAAGAAATAGACAAGATATTAGAAAAAGGAAAGAAAATCCTGGAAGCTGAAATTGTTGATTCTCTTTTAAGTATAGAAACTGAGTTAATTTTAATCGGTCAGGCTAAAGGAAAATTTGGAGGGGGCAAAAGGCGTGCTTGGAGACAAACCCAGAAAAAAACCAAGGAGGGAAATGTTTTATCTTTTTCTGCCATGGCTGTTGCAGGAGATAAAAATGGTCACATCGGGGTTGGTTTTGGAAAAGCTTCTGAAACACTTCCAGCAAGGGAAAAAGCAGTAAGAAAAGCGAAGTTGAACATAACAAAAATAAATCTTGGTTTTGAATCTCCTGAAGAAGAAAAAGAAGACAGCAAACCACACACAGTTCCATTTAAGGTTCAGGGAAAATGCGGAAGCAATAGGATAACTCTTTGGCCAGCTCCAAGAGGAACAGGTCTTGCAATCGGCGACGAATGTAAAAAGATTCTAAAGCTCGCAGGAATTAAAGACATTTATGCTAAAACACAAGGACACACCAAAACAACTTTCAATCTGGCAAAAGCATGCATGAATGCTCTTGAAAAAACAACAGAGCTGAGGTTACAATGATAGCAGTAATAAGAATATCCGGTCTTGTAGGAGTTCCCAGCAGGATAAGAGAAACTCTTAACAGACTTGGTCTTAGAAGAAAATATTCTGCGGTTTTATTGCCCCCAACAACTGAAATAATAAAATTATTAAAAAAAATTAGAAACTATGTATCTTTCGGTAGTATAAATAAAGAGACCTTGATAGAATTAATTAAAAAAAGAGGTCGGCCCCTCAAATCAGGAACCAAGATAGATGCAGAAAAAACCGCATCCCAGCTAGACAAAAAAAACCTTAAAGATCTCGGATTAAAACCTTTCTTTAGACTTCATCCTCCAAGAAAAAGAATTGAATCAAAAAAACATTTTGGCGTTGGGAAAGGAGTCCTCGGAGATAATAAAGAAAAAATAAATGACCTCCTAAGGAGGATGTTATAATGACCTCAAAAGGATTTGTCTGGGAATGTGAATGTGGAAACATAGAGTACGGGCAATATCCTCCGCAAGAATGCTCTGGATGCCAAGCAATTGAAAGTTTTATAAAAGTTCCGGAAGAAATGGTAGAAGAGAAAGTGAAAGAAAATGTTTTATCCTTAAAACCAGGCGAAGAGGATGAAGAAGATGATTAAAAAAAGAAAAAAAGTTTCACGAGCAAGAGGAACTCACACGCACGGCCGCGGTTTTAAGAAAAAAGCCAGAGGCTCAGGTCATAGGGGTGGCGTTGGCAAGGCAGGAACAGGCAAAAGAGCAGACCATAAAAAAAACCTGACCATTTATCCGTTCGGTAAAAGCAAAACACTGAGAAAAAAACAAGTCCTAAAATTAAAAACAATTAATTTAAGAGATATCCAGGATAAGTTCAAAGGAAAAAAAGAAATCAAACTAACAGGCCACAAAATTCTCGGTCTTGGAGAAATAAAAGAAAAATTAACAATCCACGCATCAGCAGCTTCAAGCTCCGCGATAGACAAAGTTAAAAAAGCTGGTGGAGATGTAGTAATTATAAAGTAGTAAACTTTATAAAGAGAATTCGTTAAGAAATTCTATGGGAGAATTTATACCAACACCAGTTGTATGCGAAGGGAGACATTTTTCAACTATGGGGTCAATGGATAAATCTTTAGCAGAATGCCAATCAAAAGGATACACCGCCCTATTCATGCCAGAATATCTCGATGCGCAAATTGTGTCTCCAAGAGATTCAACAATTTTTGATACAGGTGCTGCAACATTAAGCATGATAATTTTAGGAAAAACAAGACAGAAAAATCCAGTAGCAATTTATGCTCATATACCTCATCATTTCTCTGTCCCAGAAAACATAAAAAGGGTGATTGAAGCAAAAAGAGTTGTAGGCCAAGGTTTTGGAATTATCCCTATGGAAGAATTTGAAAGGCTACTTAAAATGGAGGACAATGAACGGGTTTTTGTGGTCGATTATGGCAGTTTTAATGAAGAAAATATAAATTCAATAGTTCCCGTCAAAAGAGCGTTAGAACATCCCCAAACAATACCTTTTTTAGGAGGAGAAGATAGAGCAAGAAAATATCTTAAAAAACACAAAGAAGTTTATGGCACCAAAAATATTAGAATTAATGTTCAAGGAAATATGTTCATGCCAGAAGAACCAGCTGCTGGATTTTTGAATATTTGGGGTAGGAATTGTTTACAAGAAGAAAAGGGTAGATTAAACGCAACTCATAATATTTTAGGTCCAGGCGGATTTTTTGGAGCCAAACTCAAATTTTAAAAACCCTCTTTTTCTATCACTCTGTATAGAACATGGCCTCACCACTACAAAATATTTTGTATAACCTCCCAGAAGTTAAAAAGCCAATAGAGAAGAAACTTAGTTTCAACGCCAAACTAAAATGGACTTTGATAATCCTCGCAGCGTTCTTTATTTTAGCAAACATTGACCTCTACGGACTGTCAAAAAATGCCCTCGGAAATTTAGAGTTTTTACAAGTCATTCTTGCATCACAGTTCGGAAGCATCATTTCCTTAGGTATTGGTCCGATAGTTATGTCATCTATTATTTTGCAATTGCTTGTTGGTTCTGGAATCCTGAACATAGACACAAAAACAGAAGAAGGAAAAAGATATTTTCAGGGCTTGCAAAAAATAGGCGTCATCTTTTTCATAATCTTTGAAGCAATTGTTTATGTAGTCATGGGGGGTTTACAGGCAGCACCAGGCTTCACAGGAATTCTGATTTTCCAGTTAATTCTTGGAGGATTGGTAATTATGTACATGGACGAGGTTCTCCAAAAATACGGATTTAAAAACGGCGGAGGGGTTTCTCTTTTCATAGTTGCAGGAGTTTCCTGGACTTTGTTCAATAGACTATTTCAATTCATAGGCCCAAGTGGGGAAAACTGCCTTTTTGATTTTTCAAATACTCCATGTTCAGGCAATCTTCTTGTCATAATCCAGTCTGTTATCAACGGCGCTCCAAGAGACGCACTCACGTCAATAGCTGCAATAGTTGCAACAGCAGCCATTTTCCTCGGAGTTGTTTGGGCGCAGTCTTTGAAAGTCGAAATCCCCTTAACTTATGAAAGAGTCAGGGGTTATGGGGTAAAATGGCCCTTAGCATTTTTCTATTCTTCAGTTATCCCTGTTATTTTAGTCGCAGCTCTTGCAGCAAATATCCAGTTGTTCGGAAGTTTAATAGAAAACTGGCTCGGGCATCCAACCTTTCTTGGAAGTTTTTCCGATGGAAGACCAATTTCAGGCCTTTCCTTTTGGATTTCTAGCACAAATCTTGTAGAAGCAGTAATACGCGGAAGTTTTCAATCTAGTTTTGTTCTACAAGGCATAATCCATCTTTTATTTTATATGACATTCGCAGCAATATTCTCAGTATTCTGGGTAAAAACTTCTGGCATGGACGAATCATCTCAGGCAAAAAATATCCTCGGCTCTGGTTTGCAAATCCCAGGATTTAGAAAAGATCCAAGGGTTTTGGAATCAATACTAAAAAGATACATAATGCCCTTGACAATTATGGGGGGGTTGGCAATTGGAGCGCTTGCCTCTGTTGCAAATTTGCTCGGCGCACTCACTGGAGGAACTTCCATCTTGCTGGCAATTATGATTATGTATAACCTTTATCAAGGAATTGCACAAGAGCATGCAGTTGACATGCATCCTTCGTTGAGGAAGTTTATGGGTTAAAGCCCCCCCATAAATTATAATCCAATAGGAGATCATCCAGTAATAAGTTAATCTAATCCCTTGTTAATAAATACTATTTCGCAATTTTATTAAATACAATTCATAATCAAGATAAATATTGAACAACAATAAAATTAATCCCTCCGATCCAATCGTCTCAATCTCAACACTTTTCAGAAATATTAAATCCATTAATCATTAGCCACAGTTTTTTTAATCAACCGAGCTCTTTTCAGTTGCAACCTAATTAAATAATTTTAAAAACCCCCTCTTCTTAATCTCTCTGCAAAAAGAAAATGAATAAATCAATGAGGTCCTAGTTTTTAGTCGTTGTAATCAGCCTAGCAATCGCAGTATTCTGGAACAAGGTCCCGATAATCAGCCAATCAGTGCATTATGTTTTAGACCCAACAGCAGGCAAACTTTTAGATTGGAATGTTAACGTAGGCATTGCATCTGTTGCAACAGTAATTTCTTTGTTTATAATTTTAATTCAAAAATACACAACAGACCAGGAAACTTTAAGACAGATAAAGAAAGAACAAAAATTACTGCAAGAAGAAATAAAAAAATACAAAGACAACCCTGGCAAGATGATGGAGCTCCAAAAGAAACAATTTCAATTTATTCCAAGAACATTTGAAATAACTCTAAGACCTATCATGTATACATCGATACCAATCATCCTTTTTTTCAGGTGGTTCCATGATTATTTCACAGCAGACCCTGTAAAAATCTTCGGCTTCCTTGGATGGTTCTGGGCATACATAATCGCAAGCATAATCTTCACGACAATCTTCAGAAAATTGTTTAATGTTGCCTAATTCTTTTTTAGATTCACAATTCCTTGAAGTAAAATCGCTATCACAATTAAAATTCCCAAAACAAATAATAACAATCCAAGATTATAAGGGATGAATTCATTATTAACAACATTTGCTTCCATAACAAAATTAAAACTTACTATTCCAATCACCACACCTAAAACAATCTGTATCCCCCAACTACTTTTTAAATTTCATTTCACTTAACAAACTTCTTCAACTCATCCCCTTGCATCCTCTTTAATTTTTCTTCACCAATTTTGATAAAACCAACATCAAACCTGTCCAAATCAAAATTCTTGCCCAAAACTTCTTTGAATATCTTTAAACAGAATCTAATTCCTTCATCTATGCTTAATCCTTCTTTATAATCTTTTCTCAAAATTTCTTTTATCTTCTCGTCATTCTCCCCAATAGCATTTGCTTTGTATGTGAAAAGATTGCCATAAACATCTGAAGCATACAAATACGGCTTTCCCTTGTTCACTCCGGCAATCATAATAGAAACACCATATGGCCTTGCCCCGCCAAACTGCGTAAAATATTGTTTCCTGTCAGCAATCATTCTCATAATAATAATTGGCTCAACCGGAGAACCATAAGTAACCTTATTTTGCTGCGCTAAAACCTGGGCGTGGTCAATAAGCACGCGAGCATCTGCAAGAATCCCGGCAGAGGTTGCAATAATATGTTCATCAATCTCAAATATTTTATATGCCGACTCAATATCAATCAACTTGTCCCTTATTCTCTTATCAGCCACAATAATAATCCCGTCTTTACATTTAATCCCAATACTGGCGCTTCCAAAATTAACAACTTTCTCCGCATACTCAACCTGCAACAAGTGCCCGTCGGGTGAGAACATAGTCGCAGCTCTGTCATATCCCATTACTTGATGCTGCATTTCTGATGGCATATCCACTTTAGTCCACACTCCTTCTAAACTGGATGCTCAAAACTGTAAGAAGTTCTGATTCTTGAAGCGCCAAAAACTGAAAGTTTTTTAGCGTTTTTAATTTTGTTGTGTCCATTGTTAGAGAGTCCTCATTTAACAAAAGGGAATACAATGCTGTGTTTTTAAGCTTTTCTAACAATCCACAATAACAATCTTTATTACCCACAGGATATTAAAATAAAAAATGGATTTTACTAGAGAAGGAGCAAGAACAGTAATATTCGAAACATTGCCTGGCGTGAGGGAAGCACCAGCAGATGAAGCAACGTTTGCAGGGGATCTCAAGGCAGGAGAACCAGATATGCAGTTTTTGTTAAGCGAGTTTGAATTGCAGTTCGGAGTCCGATTTGGAGGGGGCTATTCTCCAGAAACAGTAGGAAATCTCATAACTGACGCCGAGAAGAGATATGGCACAAGGAGATAATAACAATTCTTAAAAACCCAACATCCTTTACAACAACATGACAAACGTCGAAGCAAGAATAAGAATAAAAGAAAAACACTACGAAATCAACGTAGACTTGAATGAAGCCCTCAAAGTAAAATCCGGCGAAGGCAACATTACTTTAGCTTTGCAGTCCCCGCAAATTTACTACGACCTAAAAAAAGGAACAGTCGCTTCTCAATCTGACTTACAAAGCGCCTTTGGCACAATTGATATTTATGAAATAGCAAAACAAATAATCCAAAAAGGCGAAGTGCAAAAAACGCAAGAATATCGCGACGAAGAACGCGAGAAAAAAATCAAACAAGTCATCTCTCTCCTTCTTCAAAACGCAACAGACCAAAACAGCAGACCATGTACTGAAGAGAGAATCAAAGCAGCGATTAATGAAGTCCATTTCAATTTTGACTCTCGCCCAGCTGAAAAACAAATGGCTGACTTAGTTAAGAAATTAAAAGAAGTTATACCAATTAAAATTGAAACAAAAAGGATAAAGTTAATAGTCCCTGCTCAATACACCGGCCAGCTCTACGGCGCTTTGCAGGAATACAAAGAAAGTGAAGAATGGCTTTCCAACGGAAACCTGCAAGTGATTCTAAACATTCCAGCAGGCTTAGTCATGGACTTCTATGATAAAATTAATTCCATTGCACACGGGGCTATTCAGAGTGAGGAGTTGCATGGAGAATAATTCATCAAAATAGACATTTAGCACAATGCTAAATTTAAAAAAGAAATTTTGGATAGAGATATATAGGAATCAACAAATGTCATGAACCGATACATATAATTCGTAGTAACCCTGTATAAAAAGAAAAGGTTATTTGTGCGACTTACGCTGTTAAACTAAAAAGGTAATCTCTACTTAACCGCATTAATGTTACTTTTGTACTTTAGAATAATTACCAATATTACCGTCGGAAAACACAATCTCCTTGCCACAAGAGATTTATTATTGATATACTAATACGGTGTGCTAGTCGGCAATTAATTGGGATTTGGTTTCAATATCTCTTACTTATCCTCTAATAATTTTTCTAATTGTTTCTTGATAATAATTTTTGTTGTCACGGTAACATAATTATGATTAAGCAAACAGAAAAAACTTTCCAAAAACCTTAAAAACCCTCTCAAACCTTTATTTAAGTGAGTTGGATAGCTGGCTTCGGAACCCTTGCGTTAAATCGCAAAACGATGAAATGATTGTTGAGTTCTGAGGAAGGTCCGGGCATCGTGAAAAGCGATCGGTTGAAAAGCCGAGTGTCGCGAGGCACAGCTCTGGAACAGAAACGCCACCGCTCTCTCAGAGAAATGAACCATGCGGGAATCTACGAAGAGAGAGATTGGATGAAACGGCTATCTTCGCTGATGCAACCACCAAAGCCGTGGGCTTAGACAGATGCCAGCACGAACCGTTTGTCTCGCAAGAGAAACAAGATTCGACAGAACCCGGCCTATTTCCGACTCACATTTTATTTTTAACATAAAGAAAATAATGCAACCAAACAAATTGTTATGACTTAATAGTTACAAAAATAGAAAGATTTATATAGACTTAATTTTGAGTTAGTCTATGGCAAATCAACTTGAAGTAATAGCACAATTGAATTTGATAAAACCTACCGATATGACTGGCTTATCACGAGAAGAAAGATTGGCAGCTGTTGTTAGGGATAATTCTGATGGTTCTATTGCTCGGAAAATTGGACCAGAAGGGGCTACTTATGCTGTCGGGCTTCCTCTTCAAATAGCCGGTTATGATCCAAAAACTGAAAGAGCTATTAATACAATAATTGAAGCAGCTGCCGTGGCTGCAAGAAGAGAAGGATTAATTCCAACAGAGATTAAGCTAACTATTCCCTATAAAGAATAGGCAAAATATATTTAAACAAAATTAAATCTTCTCATACCGATCCTTATCCCTAACTCTTGATTTCTCAAGAACTCGATTCATCACTTCATCCAAATCAATATTGTGGGAATTGGCCAAACAAATAAGAGTAAAGAAAATGTCCCCCATTTCATCAGCCATTTCTCTAGTTTCTTCATCGGCTTTCTTTTTCTTAGGGCCATAAATGTGGTTAATTTCCCTAGCAAGCTCCCCAACCTCTTCAGACAATCTTGCTAAAATTTCATGAGGTTTCCACTAAGGAGGTTCAAATTGTTTAACCCATTCATCTACCTCTTTTTGATAGTCCTTTATTGGCATTATCTAAAGGAGAAATCTTAATATAAATAATTATTCGTGCTCCAAAAACATTTAAAACCTCTAATCTCTCAATATTTTGTAGGGGGGACATAGCTCAATGGGAGAGCACACGACTGAAGCTCGTGCCGTCGGGGTTCGATTCCCCGTGTCCCCATTTCGGAATAGAACAAAACAAAAATATACATCCCCCCTCACAAATCCTTAAAAACTTTCAAAACAAGGATTTTTCATGGAAAAGACTCAAAAAGAGGACGATGAAAAAAAGAAAAAAATAGACGACTGGGATTTCACAACCAAATATCGAATGTTATCCCCTGAACTAAAATTACTGCACCAAGTTAGACTATTAAGGTCTGATGTATGCACATTAGTTTATATCTTGGTTTCGCTCATTCCTCTCTATCTTGCCTTTAAACTCAATATTAGTTTTGCAGCTCTAACAATTACAATTTTGCTCTACGGATTTTACAGACATTTAAAGATAAGAGATAACTTAAAACACCGATTTGAACACGCAAGTACATTCGGAGCATAATCAATCAACATTCAGCATAATGTAAAAATATTTTGAGTCATAAACTTTCTGTAAAATAATCACAACATTTATAAAACAATTGCCCTTTTTATCTAAATGAAAAAAGAGGCTGCAAAAAAACAAACTTCTGCAGACAATAGTTTCGGAATTGCATCAGTAGTTTTAGGAATTTTTAGCATAGTTTTCGCCTCAGTTAATGGAGTCATCCTTGGAATCATCGGCTTAATCTTCGCAGTAAAACAGCAAAAAAGAGCTCCAAACAGCTGGGCCAAGTCAGGAAAAATCCTGTCCATAATAGGGATTATCTTAAGCATTGTCGTCTTAATCATAAGCGCAGTTTACTTAACAGATGTAATCAACAAATTAGGAGTATAAACAGATGTACTACAATAAACTAAGAAAAATAAAAAACAAGAAAGGAGCAATTGAACTTTCAATTGGAACAGTTGTTATAATAGTTCTAGCAATGTCTATGTTGATTCTGGGCATAATTTTAATTAAAAATATTTTCGGCACAGCCACGGGAGCCATTAAAGAGATTGACCAAGGTGTTAAAAACGAACTAAACAAATTATTTTCAGAAAACCAAGATAAAGTTCTTGTTTTGTATCCAGATTCTGGGATTATTAAATTAGAACAAGGTTCACAAGATGAAGGGTTTGTTGTAGCAATACGTAATACTGATAATCTCTTGACGAAAACATTCTCTTACAGGGTTGAAAAAGATGGCATTGGAAGTTGTGGAACGCAACACCCTCTTGATTCCGGGAAGGCAAGCATCATAGTTGGATCCATTGGTTCAGGTATAACTCTCAATGCGGGAAATATTATGGAAAATCCCAGCCATGTCCGTTTAGGAATTTCAGATACAGCACCAACTTGCACATTCCGTTTGAAAATAACTGCCAATGATGGAAGCACAGATCTTCCACCGGCATACATGGACATAGAAATACTTCCTAAATAGTCTTATTCAGTTAACCTTAAAAACCCACTACTTCTTCTTTTTTAATGAAATCAGAACAACCAAAACCATTTTTAAACCATGAAAAATATAGATGGTTCTTTACATCTTCAGGGAAATTAGTCGTAGGCGGTAAATCCTCTCTACAAAACGACGAACTTCTAAAAAAACTAAAGCGCTCTAGACAGGATTACATTATAATGCATACTTCCACACCAGGAAGCCCGTTTGCAGCCATTCTCTCTGAGAAAAAACCATTAAAATCAGACATTGAAGAAACAGCAATCTTCACCGCTTGTTTTTCCCGCGCATGGAAAGAAAAAAACAAACAAGCATCTGTAGATATTTTTACACTCTCCAAGATATACAAAACAAAATCCATGAAGATAGGAACTTGGGGAATTAAGGGAAAAATTGAAAGAAAAGTTGTAGAATTAAATTTAGTGTTAACAAAACAAGAAGGAAGATTAAGAGCAGTCCCACAAATCACTGTTAAAAACAAAGACAAATTACTGGCAATAACACCTGGAAAGATTGATAAAAGAGAAATGCTTCCTAAATTTCACGTTCTTCTGAAAGAGCATTTTAGCCAAGAAGAATTACTTTCTGCTTTACCTCCAGGAGGAGTCACAATAAAAGGAAAAACCAAACCACTAAAGAGCTCAGCAGAAATTCCATCTTGCGTCACATGCGATGATTGTCCGCTTGAATGTCCATCACGAAAATGAAACCAACCCTAACAAAATTCCAAATCGGCAAACAAGGCCTTACAGAAGGAACTCTCCATGCCCTTGAGTTAGCACTAAAAAACCACAAGCAAGTTAGAATCTCGGTGTTAAAGTCATGTTGTAGAGACCGAGAAGAATTAAAAAGACTATCCAATGAAATAATCTCCAACCTGCCTTACAAACTAAACTGCAGAATAATTGGTTACACAATTATTTTGATAAATTATTTTTAATTAACCACTTAAAATTACAATCGCAGCAATTTCCAAATTTATCTCCCCCTTTGCAACACCTCTTATAATGGTTAATTATTATTAATTAAAGGCGAGCGATTACGCGAGAGAATTTTAAATATCAACTCAGAGCGTGAAGACGAGTAGAGCAAATTAGCGAGCACACTTCAATTGAGCTATTTGTCAGCTATATTAATTATCAATTAAAATTTAACATGCAATTTTTAAAGTTTTTAGAATGGGTCTTTTTTTAACCTAAGTCGTTTTTCCCGGTATCTGTCCATTTGATCCACAGTCAAAACTTCTCTTGGATGATCACGAACGGAATAACTTCCACCCACCATTCGGAAAACTTTAGCCCATTCGTCATGTTTTACTACACCATCCCTATTTGTGTCAGCCATTAAAACAGTTTCAGCATATTTCTTGGCGTGTACTCTTTGGTGGTATTCACTATAAGCTCTGTGAGAAGCAAGACCTATCGAACCAAGTAAAAATATAAAAGCCATGCTACCTAGAAAGGTGCTAATAGGGTCTTCAAGAGGAAAAAGGACAATTCCCTCTAAAGTTTCTCCTAAATTTCCTCCATGGCCTCCATTAATTTTCCCTTTCTTTCTTCTCGAAATACGACCATTTTGAGGATTACTATCTTGAACTACACTTCTTCGATTTTGTTCTTGGTAAGAGACAAAGATTGGGTAAACAGACATCAGGGCCCTTCTAAACAATTCAAGACCTGATTTAAAACAAGAATTTCTAACTTTTCTCATAAAAATTAAATTCAATTACCCTATTTAAAACTTTCCAATAACCGGCTCCATCCGGAATAGAAAATTAGTTGAAATATGAAGTGCTGATTTGTGTATGTTATTAGCAAATCAGCACAAGAATAAGTTGCATCGAGAATTCATAAATCTTTACCATCGGCTTGGTTT